>Ga0180221_1000081_pt1 | contig 169056 bp, 176 predicted proteins | sample eDN5th37CKraftMG_FD_151339 | JGI IMG/M metagenome (GOLD analysis project Ga0180221, IMG submission 151339) | Enriched Miracle-Growth compost microbial communities from Emeryville, California, USA - eDNA 5th pass 37_C Kraft MG (version 2) (version 2) ... | reverse complement strand
GCCCAGCGACGAGCAGCCCTCGCCGGCTTCCTCACGCGCTACAACACCACACGCCCGCACCGGTCACTCAACGGCCAGACGCCCTTCGAGCGCCTGGCCGAGAGAAACAAGACTGCTGCTGCTTACACCTAGACGCCTGGATCAACGGAGGACGACGGGGATGCGACGGATGCGGATGGGAATGGTCGTGACGCTGCTCGCGGCCGGGGCGCTCGCGCTGCCCGCGGGGGCGTCGGCGGAGCCGGAGACGGCGGCGAGCGCGGAGGCCGGATCGGCGACCGCCACGACCGCCAAGGCCCCGAAGAAGTCCCAGCGCGGCCGGCGCACGACGTGCCGGCGCAACGCCCGCACGCGCACCCGCGTCTGCACCGTCCGCGGCCAGCGCGGCCGCCGCGGCGCCCGGGGGCCGGCGGGGCCCCAGGGCCCGCAGGGACCGAAGGGCGACCCCGGCGAGACCGGGCCGCAGGGTCCGGCTGGGCCGGCGGGACCGCAGGGGCCGGCGGGGCCGGCCGGCGCGAGCCCGGCCGCGAGCTCGTTCGCGACCCTGGCCGGGCCCGTGTCGACCAGCGATGACACGAGCTTCGTCTCCCTCGGCGGCCCCACGGTGACCGTGACGGTTCCCGCCTCGGGGCTCATCCAGGTGAGCGCGTCGGCGATCGGCGACGGCGATGACGGCGTCATCGCGCTCTACCAGGACGGCGCGATCGTCGACACCGGAGTCGACACCGCGATCTGCGACCCGGGGCCTGCGCTGTTCGGGACGCTCGGCTCGGTGGGTCCGCTGCGCTTCGGCACGCCGATCGGCGGCGGGTTCCTCGTGGGGTGCGTCGGCGTCGTCGGCCCCCCGTCGCCGGTGGTGCTGCGCACGACGCCCGGCACGCACGCCTTCGAGCTGCGCTACGCGAAGTCGCGCTGCGGCTGCGCGGATCCGGCGACCTTCAGCGACGTCCAGCTCATCGTCACGCCGCTCCCGTAGGCGCCCCCATCACGAGCTCGATCCCGCGCGGGTCGTTGTGGATGGGCGCGTAGTGCTCGGCGAACAGCTTGGCGACGAGCTCCCCGCGGCTGGACACGGAGACCTTGTCGAAGATCGCCTTCACGTGGTCGCGGACGGTGTGCGGTGACAGGAACAGGCGGTTGGCGATCTCGGCGGTGCCGTACCCCTGCGCGATCAGCTCGGTGATCTGCTGCTCGCGCTGCGTCAGCTCGTAGGCCTCGGTGATGATCGGCGCGATCTCCGACGCCTGCGCGGGCTCGATCACGAGCGCGGTCGTGCCCATCCCGCCGTCGGGATCGCGCAGCGTGGAGGCGTGGCAGATCAGCCAGCGCCCGGTCGCCGCGCAGCGGATGCGCGCCCGCGCGATCCCGGGGTCGCGGCGCTCGGCGATCGCCCGGGCGCGGATCGCCGCGCTCAGCACGACCATCGGCAGGCGCAGCCCGAACTCCGCGGTGTCGGCCGAGCGGTCGTCGAGCTCGTCGAGCCAGGCGAGCGCGTCGTCGTTGATCGAGACGAGGCTGCCGTCGGGGCCGAACAGCATGAGCCCGGGGCCGTGGTCGGCGGTGCTCGCCCGGGCGCGGTCGCGCCGGCGCGCGTGGTCGCGGACGGCCGTCGCCAGCGGCGCGGACACGCCGGCGACGAGCTCCCCGTCGGCCTCGTCGAACGGCGGCCGGCCCTCGGCGCGGAACAGGCTGACGAGCCCCCACGCGGTCCCGTCGACGCGCAGCACGGCGCGCAGCTCGTCGTGGAAGCCGTTGGGCCGCAGCAGGGCCCGGTAGCGCGCGCTGCGGGCCGGATCGTCGCCGGTCGCCGCCCGCAGGCCGCCGGCCGGCAGCTCCGCGCGCGCCAGGTCGCGGAAGCGCAGGACGTCCTCGGCGAGGTACTCGAGCTCCCAGATCCGCGTGCAGCCATCCGGCCCCAGGTCGATGTTCTCGATCCGCGTCGGGCTCGTCGGCAGCCCCGTCGCCGGGTCGGCCGCCATCCACGCGGCGGCGTCGGACTGCACGAGCCGGCGCAGGCGCCGCGACGACTCGCGGAACAGCTGCTGCACGGTGTCGGCATCGGCGGCCGACCCGATCAGCGCGTCGACGGCATGCCTGGTGGTTGCTGCCAGTCCCCCCACCGCAGGCCAGGGTCCCACCGGCCGGCACGGGATTCCACCCCGCAAATGAGGGGTTGGCGCGCGTGCGCTCAGGCCGCCGGGCGCACCTCGTAGACGCACGCGGGCGAGCCGCTGACGATGTGCGCGACGCGCCGGACGTCGGCGCCGGGCAGCACTTCGCGCAGGAAGCTCAGCTCGGTCGTGCACGCGTGGCCGTGGCGGCGGGCCACGGCGATGATCGCGCAGTTGTGCTCGACGAGCCGGTAGCCGCCGTCCTCGAGCGGCTGCACGTCGGCCAGGTAGCCGGCCTCGTCGAGGATCGCGGCGAGCTCGCGGATGCGCGCCTCGAAGCCGTGCACGCCGGCCAGGCGCGCCTGCGCCTGGGCCACGCGCGTGCGCCGCCGCGCGTCGAACGCCCGCTCCAGCAGCGCCGGATCCTCGGCGCCGACGTGGTCGAGCAGCTCGCTCGTCAGCTCCCCGTAGGCCTTCGGGAACAGCGCGTCGGCGGCCGGCGCGAGCCGGTAGACGCGGCGCGGGCGGCCGGGCCCCCGGCGCTCGTCGCGGTGCTCCAGCAGGCCCGCGGCGGCGAGCGGCGCGAGCTGCTGGCGCGCCGCGCTGGCGGTCACGCCGAGCACGTGCGCGAGCTCGTCGGCGCGCGCCTCGCCGCGCTTGCGCAGCGCCACCAGGATCGCGCGGCGGGCCGGTGGGAGCTCGGGGAGCACGGAGTCCACCGCCCAAGGATAAGCAAGTGATAGCTTGCGAAAACCAGTTCACCGAAGGGAGCATCGATGGCCTACTCCGTCCCGGACCTGCCGTACGCGTACGACGCGCTCGAGCCGCACATCGACGAGCAGACGATGCGCCTGCATCACGACAAGCACCATCAGGCGTACGTGGACAAGGTCAACGCGGCGCTCGAGGGCACCGAGCACGCCGACAAGCCGATCGAGGACGTGATCCGCAACCTCGACGCGATCCCCGAGGACAAGCGCACCGCCGTCCGCAACAACGGCGGCGGCCACTTCAACCACACGCTGTTCTGGGAGAGCATGAGCCCGAACGGCGGCGGCGCGCCGACCGGCGACCTGGCCGCGGCGATCGACGAGGCCTTCGGCTCGTTCGACGCGTTCAAGGAGCAGTTCGAGGCCGCCGGCGCCAACCAGTTCGGCTCCGGCTGGGCGTGGCTGGTGCTCGACGGCGGCAAGCTCGCGGTCACCAGCACCGCCAACCAGGACAACCCGCTCAGCCAGGGCAAGACGCCGCTGCTGGGCAACGACGTGTGGGAGCACGCCTACTACCTGAAGTACCAGAACCGCCGGCCCGAGTACCTGAAGGCGTGGTGGAACGTGGTGGCCTGGGACGAGGTCGCCCAGCGCTTCGCCGCCGCCAAGGGCTGACGCCGAGCGACGAGGGCGCGCATCCCCGCCGGGATGCGCGCCGCGTCGGACGCCGCGCCCCGTCAGGCGCGCACGATCAGCGCGTCCCCCTGGCCGCCGGCCGAGCAGATCGCGGCGACGCCCAGCCCGCCGCCCCGCCGGCGCAGCTCGAGCACGAGCGCGCCGAGGATTCGCGCCCCGGACGCGCCGACCGGGTGGCCGAGCGCGATCGCGCCGCCGTTCACGTTCACGCGCTCGGGATCGATCCCGAGCGCGTCGATCGAGTGGAGGGTCACCGACGCGAACGCCTCGTTGATCTCCCACAGGTCGACGTCGGCGGCCGCGATCCCGGCGCGCGCGAGCGCGCGGGCCGCCGCCTCGGCGGGCGCCGTGGCGAGCACCGACGGGTCGCCGGCCGACTGCGCGTGGCCGACGATCGTCGCCAGCGGCTCGTGGCCGTGGGCGCGGGCCCAGTCCTCGCCGGCGAGCACGAGCGCCGCGCCGCCGTCGTTGACGCCGGGCGCGTTGCCCGCGGTGTGCGAGCCGTCGGGGCCGACCAGGCCGGGGAGCTTGGCCAGCGCCTCCAGGCTGGTGTCGCGGCGCGGCGCCTCGTCGTGCTCGACGACCACGTCGCCCTTCCGCCCGGGCACGGTGACCGGGACGATCTCCTCGCCCATGCGCCCGGCATCGACCGCGGCGATCGCGCGCTCGTGCGAGCGCAGCGCCCACGCGTCGAGCCGGGCCCGCTCCAGGCCCAGGCGGTCGGCGACCGCCGTCGCCTCCTGGTACATGAGCTTCTCCGTCCAGGGGCTGCGCAGCGCGTCGCGCTCGAGCGCGTCGAGCAGCGCCGCGTCGCCCATCCGCAGGCCGAAGCGGGCGTCGGCCAGCAGGTACGGGCCTCGCGACATCGACTCCATCCCGGCGGCCACGACGACGTCGGCGTCGCCGCCGCGGATCGCCTGGTCGCCGATGACGGCCGCCCGCAGGCCGGACGCGCACGCCTTGTTGACGGTCTCCGACGACACCTCGCGCGGGATGCCGGCCGTGAGCTGGGCCTGGCGCGACGGGACCGCGCCCTGTCCGGCCTGCACGACCGTGCCGACGACGACGTGGTCGACCGCGTCGGCGGCCACGCCGGCGCGGTCCAGCGCGGCGGAGATCGCGACCGCGCCCAGATCCGGCGCCGGCACGGGCGCCAGCGCGCCACCCAGCTTGCCGATCGGCGTGCGCGCCGTCCCCAGGACGACCGTGCTGCGGCCCTCGCCCATCAGGCGGCCTCCCGCGCCAGGTGGCGGGCGATGACGAGTCGCTGGATCTGGTTCGTTCCTTCGAAGATCTGCATGACCTTTGCCTCTCGCATGAGTCGCTCCACGGGCAGCTCCCGTGTATAGCCGACGCCGCCCAGGACCTGCACCGCGTCGGTCGTGACGCGCATCGCCGCGTCGGTGGCGGCGAGCTTGGCGATCGAGGCCTGGCGCCCGAACGGCAGGCCGCGGTCGCGCCGCCGCGCGGCGTCGAGCAGCACGCCGCGCGCCGAGGCGACGGCGGCGGCCATGTCGGCGAGCAGGAACCCGAGGCCCTGGTGGTCGATGATCGCCCGCCCGAACGTGCGCCGCTCGCGCGCGTAGGCGACGGCGTGGTCGAGCGCGGCCTGGGCGACGCCGACGGCGACCGCGGCGATCCCCAGCCGGCCGCTGTCGAGCGCCTCGAGCGCGATCGGCAGGCCGTCGCCCTCGGCGCCGATCCGGCGCTCCGCGGCGACGGGCACGTCGTCGAGGTCGATCGGCGCGGTGGTCGAGGCGGTCAGCCCCATCTTGCGCTCGGGCGTCTGCGCCCGCAGGCCGGGGGCATCGCCGGGGACCAGGAAGCAGGAGATCCCGTGCGCGCGGTCCTCGGAGGTGCGCGCGAACAGCGTGTAGAAGTCGGCCTCGCCGCCGTGCGTGACCCATGCCTTCGCGCCGCTGAGCCGGTAGCCGTCCTCGCCGTCGCGGGCCGCGCGGGCGCGCATCGCCGCGGGGTCGGAGCCGGCGTCGGCCTCCGACAGCGCGTAGGCGCCGAGCAGGTCGCCGGCCAGCATGTCCGGCAGCCAGCGCTCGCGCTGCTCCGCCGTGCCCCGGGTCGCCAGCGGATAGCACGACATCACGTGGACGCTGATCCCGACCGCGACGCTCGCCCAGCCGCCGGCGAGCTCCTCGAGCGCCTGCAGGTAGATCTCGTAGGGCTGGCCGCCGCCGCCCAGCTCCTCGGCGTAGGGCATGCCCAGGAACCCGAGCCGCCCGAGCTCGCGGAACACGTCGCGCGGGAAGGCGCCGGACTCCTCGGCCGCGGCCGCGCGCGGCGCCAGCTCGGCGGCGGCCACGTCGCGGGCCAGGCCGACGATCGCGGCCGCTTCGTCATCGGGCAGGAGGCGGTCGGCGGGCATGGCGCGACAGTACCAGATCGCGTACCAGGGTACTGATTCTGGTTCTCAGCCTAGACTCCGCCCCGGTGCCCTCCGCCCCCGCACGCTCGCGCGACGCGCTGCTCGACGACCTCGTCGCCCTCTTCCTGGCCGAGGGCTTCCGCCGCTTCACGCTGGCGCAGCTCGCCGCGCGCCTGCGCTGCTCCAAGAGCACGCTGTACGCGCTCGGCCACAGCAAGGAGCAGGTCACCGCCAACGCGCTCAAGCGCTTCTTCCGCGACGCGACCGCGGCCGTCGAGGCCCGCACCGCCGAGGCGCGGGACCCCGCCGACCGGATCGCCGCCTACCTGCGCGCGGTCGCCGACCAGCTGCGCCCCGCCTCCCCGGCGTTCATGGCCGATCTCGCCGCCCATCCGCTGGCGCGCGAGATCTACGAGCGCAACACGGCCGCGGCGGCGGCGCGGGTCTCGGAGCTGATCGCCGACGGCGTGCGCAGCGGCGACTTCCGCGACGTCCACGCGGCGTTCGTCGCCGACACGGTCGCGGCGACGATGCAGCGCATCCAGACCGGCGAGGTGCTGGCCGCCACCGGCCTGCGCGACGCCGACGCCTACGACGAGCTGGCCGCCCTCGTCCTCGACGGCATCCGCCGCAGCGGGCGCTGACCGGCGAGGATCGCGGCCAGCGCGATCAGGGCGCCGACCGCGGCGATGCGCATCAGCGGGTCGTCGGCGAGCACGGTCGCGAAGCCGACCAGCAGCAGCGCGTCCAGCCCGATCAGGACCGCGACGGCGGCCGGCGAGCCGAACAGCGGGACCTTCGCGCCCGGCTCCAGGTCGCCGGTGCGCCGGCTCGCCGCGAGCAGCAGCATCGGCAGCGCGGCCCCGACGATGACGTTCGTCGCCACCCCGGCGACCTGGAACACGCCGGAGAACGAGACGAGGTCGGCGGCGAGCAGGATCTCCCCGAGCGCGCACAGCGCCAGCGGCGCGGCGATCGGCAGCACGCGGCCGGGCACCCACTCGGCGACGAGGTTCATGACCGCGACCGACGTGCGCTCCATGCCGAGGCCGAGCAGGAGGACGGTGGCGACGGTCCCGAGCACCGCGGCGAGCACGCCGCTCTCGTCGGCCAGCGGCCCCAGCACGGTGCCGATCTCGCCGTGCAGCATGGACGGGTGCAGCGCCGCCGACGTGGCGATGAGCCACGCGGCCGCGATCACGGTGAGGACCACGGTCCCGAGCGCGCTGCCGCGGATCAGCGCCCGCCCGTCGGGGTCCTCGTGGGGCAGCTTCTCGCGCGCGATCTCCAGCGCGTAGACGTTGGAGATGTAGAGCATGATCGCCAGGCCCAGCACCGCGCCCAGCTCGGACCCCGAGAAGTCGGTGTGCCCGAGATCCCCGTCGCCGACGACGCGGATGGCGAGGACCGCGATGGCGGCGAGCACCGGCAGGCAGGCGAGCCCGAGCAGCGCCCCCGCCCACGCCGGGATCCGCAGGCCGCCGCGCACGAGCAGGATCAGGACCGCGGCCGCGGTCAGGACGCCCCAGAGCTCGCGCGGCAGCCCGGTGAGCGCCGCCATCGTGACGCTCAGCCCGACGTAGGAGGCCAGGACCGACATCGAGGTGCGCACCCCGGCGATCCCGATGGGGAGCGACCCGGCCGCCGACCCGAGGTAGCGGGCGACCAGGTGCCCGAAGAACCCGCCGGTGCGCATCCCCTGGTCGCGGGCGATCGCCTCGGCCTCCGCGGCCGCGGCGATCGTCATGACCGCGCCGACCACGACGACCACGCCGAGCGCCGGGAACGGCCCGACCCCCGCCGCCGCGATCGGGAGCCCGAGCAACGCCTGGGGCAGCGAGAGGCCGACGAAGAGGAGCGTGACCTCGGTCGTGAGCGGCATCCGGTGCCAAGCTCGCCTGAGCACTCTCCGTTTCTACCTCAACCGGCGGCCAGCAGGGCGATTCCTCCGAAGGCGATCACCACCCCGGCCACCTGCGGGCGGACCATCCGCTCGTGGAGGACCACCCGGGCGAGCAGCACGGTCGCCACCGGATAGACCGACGAGAGCACGCTCGTGACCGACAGCAGCCCGAGCGTGGAGGCGTACGCGAACAGCCCGTTCGCGGACATGTCGAGCAGCCCGACGACCGCGAGCGGGGCGACGGGCGTGAGCTGGCGCGCGACCGGCGTGCCGCGGGCCGCGACGATCGCCGCCGCGACGGCGAGCGCCACGACGGCGACGGCGCGGGAGAGCCCCAGGCCCCAGAGGACGTCCTCGTCGGCGGCGTCCTCCAGGCCGACGAAGCCGAACCCGATGAGCAGCGCCGCCACGAGCGCGTAGGCGATGCCGGCCCGCGACCCGGGCCCCTCGGCGGGCTCGTCCGACGGCGCGCGGGCGGCCAGGAAGCACCCCACGAGCGCGCCGACGATGCCGACCGCCTGCAGCCAGCTGAGGCGATCGCCGCCGGCGATGCCGACGACGACCGGGACGACGGCGGCCAGCGCGCCGAGCGGCGCGACGACGCTCATCGGCCCGATCGCCAGCGCGCGGTACAGCGCCAGCACGCCGAGGCCGACCGAGCCGGCCAGCAGGCTGGGCAGCAGGATCTCCGTCCCCGGGAACGCCCCGGCCCAGATCGCCATCACGAGCGCGATCGCCACCAGGCCCGCCGCCTGCGCGACGCCGAGCACGACCACCGCCGAGCGCCCGCGCGAGAACAGGCCGCCGAGGAAGTCGGACGTGCCCCAGAGCGCCGATGCGGCGAGCGCCGTCAGGACCGCGATCAAGCCGGCGGCCTCGCGGTCACGCGCTGCTGGACGGCGCCCACAGGTTGATGCCGGCGTCGACGGCGTGGCGGTCGATCGCCGCCAGCTCGTCGGCGGTGAAGTCCAGGCGCTGCACCGCGCCGACGGTGTCCTCGAGCTGCCGGACGCTGCTGGCGCCGATCAGCGAGGACGTGACGCGCGGGTCGCGCAGCGTCCAGGCGACCGCCATCTGCGCGAGCGTCTGCCCGCGCTCGCGGGCGATGTCGTTCAGCGCCCGGATCCGCTCGAGCGTCTCGGCGGCCAGCATGTCCTCCGACAGGTACGGGGAGCGGCGCACGCGCGCGTCGTCGGGGATCCCGTCGAGGTACTTGTCGGTGAGCATCCCCTGCGCGAGCGGCGAGAACACGATCGCGCCGATGCCCTCCTCGCCGAGGACGTCGAGGAGGTCGCCCTCGATCCAGCGGTTCAGCAGCGAGTACGACGGCTGGTGGATGAGCAGCGGCGTGCCGAGCTCGCGCAGGATCGCCGCCGCCTCGCGCGTGCGCGCGCCCGAATAGGACGAGATGCCGACGTACAGCGCCTTGCCCTGGCGGACCGCCGCGTCGAGCGCGCCGCACGTCTCCTCCAGCGGCGTGTCGGGGTCGAAGCGGTGGCTGTAGAAGATGTCGACGTAGTCGAGCCCCATCCGCCGCAGCGACTGGTCCAGCGAGGCGAGCAGGTACTTGCGCGAGCCCCACTCGCCGTACGGCCCGGGCCACATGTCGTAGCCGGCCTTCGTCGAGATGATCAGCTCGTCGCGGAACGGGCGGAAGTCGTCGCGCAGGTGGCGGCCGAAGTTCTCCTCCGCCGCGCCGTACGGGGGCCCGTAGTTGTTGGCGAGGTCGAAGTGCGTGATGCCGAGGTCGAAGGCCCGGCGCAGGATCGCGCGCTGGTCGCCGAGCGACCGGTCGTCGCCGAAGTTGTGCCACAGCCCCAGCGAGATCGCCGGGAGCCGCAGTCCGCTGCGCCCGCAGCGGCGGTAGGGCATGCGGCCGTCGTAGCGGCCGGGGTCCGGGGCGTACGGCTCGGCGGGGGCGGCGGGAATGCGAGTCATCCAGCGCAGCCTCCCACATGCACCACCCCGGCAACCATCACCGACCTGTCAGACACGGACCCCGCGAGTTTCGCCCCCTGGGCGAACACTCGCCAAGGGAGTCCGAGCCCCCTGGGCGAGGCCTCCCCAGTTTCGCCCCCTGGGCGAACACTCGCCAAGGGAGTCCGAGCCCCCTGGGCGAGGACTACCCGTCGTCCTGGCGGAAGGCCCACCGCACTTCGTCGATGGACAGGCCGCTGGCGACGCAGGCGAGCAGCTTCATCCGCGCCGCCTGCGGCGACAGGAAGCCGGCGGGGATGATCCCCGTCTCGCGCAGGTCGCGCTCGGAGCCCGCGTAGCCGTAGGTGCCGGTGAGGACCACGCCGCGCTCGGGCCGGCAGTAGGCGACGACGGGGATGCGCTCGGCCGCGTCGGCCCACAGCTGCATCACCTCGGGCGCGAGGTGGCCGGCGCCGAGCGTGCCGATCACCACGCCGTCGGGCTCGGTCTCCAGGGCGGCCCGCGCGAGCGCGCCGTCGTCGCCGGCGCCGGTGGGGATGACCAGCACGCGCCGGTCGAGGTCGGGCGGGTCGAGCGGCGGGTTGCGGGGCAGGCGCGACCACAGGGTCGGGTGGCCCTCGGTCACCCGGCCGACCGGGCCGGTCTGCGGCGACGAGAACGCGGTCAGCGACGTCGTGTCGGTCTTGCGGGCGCAGCGCGCGTGGTGGATCTCGCCGCCGAAGACGACGAGCACGCCCATCCCGGCCGCCTCGGGGCTGGCGGCGACCGACACGGCGTCGAGCAGGTTGGCGGGCCCGTCGGCGCCGGGCGCGCTGGCCGGGCGGATCGCGCCCGTGAACACGATCGGGGCCTCGGCGTCGTGGATGACGTCGCACAGCATCGCCGTCTCCTCGAGCGCGTCGGTGCCGTGCGTGACGACGACGCCCATGCCGCGGCGGGCGGCGTCGCGCGCCTCGCGGCAGATCAGCAGGATGTCGGCGAGCGTGAGGTGGGCGCTCGGGAGGTTGACGACCGTGCGCGCCTCGAGCCCGTCGCGCGAGTCGAGGCCGGGGATCGCCGCGACGAGCTGCTCGGCGTCGAGCGCCGGGGTGGCCGACGTGCCGGCGCCCCCGTTGCCCGCCATGGCGATGGTGCCGCCGGCGCCGAGGATGCGCACGCGGCGGGGGCCTTGCGAGGCGGTGCGGGGCGACACGACCGTCGACAGTAGTGGATCGGCGCCACGAACCCGCCCGTCAACGGCGCCCCGCCGGAGGCTCGGGGACGCCGGCGTCGCGGGCCTCGTCGAGGGCCGTGCACAGCTCGAGCCAGCCCGCGAACGCGCGCGGCGGCGCGCCCGGCGCCTCGAGCCGGCCGCTGATCGGGCCGGGGCCGGGGTCGAGCACGACGACGACGCGACGGGGGGACGGCTCGTCCATGGGCCCATCGTGTCCGGCGAGGGGCGCGCGCGCATCGTGGAGCCTCCACGAACCTTGCGCCCTCATCTGAGACGCCGGGATACTGCAAGGCGATGGGGGCCGGACCGATGGCGGCGCTGTTGGAGCGCGACGACGAGCTTCGGGCGCTCGACGACGCGCTGGCGGCGGCGCGGGCCGGGCGGGGCGAGGACGCCCGCGTCCTCGTCGAGGGCCCCGCCGGGATCGGCAAGACCCACCTGCTGCGCGAGATCGCGGCGCGCGCCGCGGCCGGCGGGACGACCGTGCTGCGCGCCACCGGCTCGGCGCTGGAGCGCGAGCTGCCGTACGGCTGCGCGGTCGCGCTGCTGGCCCGCCCGCTCGCCGGTCTCCCGCCCGAGGAGCGCGAGGCGGTGCCGGGCCTGGCGCGCGCGCTGCTGGCGGGCGACCTGCCGCCGCCCGCCGCCGACCCGACGCTGCCGCTCCTGCACGGGCTGCACACGCTCGTGCTCGCGCTCGCCGCCCGCGCGCCGGTGCTGGTCCTCGTCGACGACGCCCACGACGCCGACCCCGCCAGCCTGCGCTTCCTCGCCTACCTCGCCGCGCGCCTGGACGGGGTGCCCGCCGCCCTCGTCATCGCCGCCCGCGCCGGCGCGGAGCCGACCGACCCGGCGGCGCTGGAGACCCTCGCCCGCGATGCCCGTCGCGTGTCGCCGAGAGCGCTGACGCCCGCCGCGGTCGCGGCGCGCGTGCGGGCGGAGCATCCGGAGGCGACCGACGCGTTCTGCGCCGGATGCGCCGAGGTGACCGCCGGCAACCCGCTCTACCTGACCGCGCTGCTGGACGCGATCGCCGCCGACGGGATCCCGGTCGACGACGCGGCGGCGTCGCGGCTGGCACGCCTCGGCCTGGAGAGCGTGGCCCACGCGGCGCTGGGCCGCATCGCCGCCCTCGGCCCCCAGGCCGCGGAGATGGCCCGCGCCGTGGCCGTGCTCGGCGAGGGCGTCCCGCTGCGCACCGTGGCGGCGCTCGCCGGGATCGACGACGAGGCCGCGCCCGACACCGCCGACCGGCTCGCCGCCGCCGAGCTGCTCACGCCGGGCCCCGAGCCGCGGTTCTCGCATCCGATCGTGCGGGAGGCCGTCTACGAGGACCTCGGCGCGGCCCGGCGGGCGCGCGACCACCTGCGCGCCGCGGAGCTGCTGGCCGCCACGACGCCCGAGGTGGCCGCGATGCACCTGCTGCGCGCCGAGCGCAGCGGCGAGCCGTGGGCCATCGACGTGCTGCGCGAGGCGGCGGTCGCGGCGCGGCGCCGCGGCGCGCCGGAGCGGGCCGTCGCCTGCCTGCGGCGCGCCCTCGACGAGGGGCCGCCCGCCGAGCAGCGGCCGGCGCTCCTGCGCGACCTCGGCTCGGCGCTCGCGCTCGTGTTCGAGCCGGACGCGGTCGACGTGCTGCGCGAGGCGTGGGACCTCGAGGACGACCCGCCGCGGCGCAGCGGGGTCGCGCTCGAGCTCGGGCGCGCGCTGATCATGCAGGGCCGCCTCGCCGAGGGCGTGGAGGTGTGCGACCGGGCCGCCGCCGAGCCGGGCGCCGACGCCGCCGCGATCGAGCGCCTGCAGACGGAGCTGATCTCGGCGGCGCGCCTGGACCTGTCGACCCGCGCGCTGTCGCTGGAGCGCATGCAGGTGCCGCCGGCCGAACCGGAGGACCCGCTGTGGCTGGCCAACGTCGCCTACGAGCACGCGCTCGCCGGGCGGCCGGCGCCCGAGGCGGCCGCCCTGGCGCGCCGCGCGCTGGGCGACGGCGCGCTGCTGGCCGCCGAGACGAGCGACTCGCCCACGCTCTACCTGGCCACGAACACGCTGACGCTGTGCGAGTGCTTCGCCGAGGTCGACGCGATCTTCGCCGCGGTGATCGAGGAGGCGCGCAGCCGCGGCTCGGCGCTGGGGTTCGCGATCGCCTCGTGCTTCCGCGCCGACGCCGCCAACCGCCGCGGCGACCCGGTCGCCGCCCGCGCCCACGCGCAGGCGTCGGTCGACGCGTCGGAGGCGCACGGCTGGGCGCTGGGGCTGCCGATGGCGGTCGGCGTGCTGGTCGACGCGCTCGTCGAGCAGGGCGAGCTCGACGCCGCGCTGGAGACGCTGCGCCGCGCCCCGCTGATCGCGGGCGAGCTGCCCGACAACGTGTTCTTCATCCCGGTCCTGTTCAGCCGCGGGCGGCTGCGGATCGCGCGGGGCGACGTGCGCGAGGGCCTCGACGACGTGCTCGAGGCCGGCCGCCGCCAGGACGCCTGGCAGGCGCCGAACCCGACCGTGCTGCCGTGGCGCTCCACCGCCGCCGAGGCGCTGCTGGCGCTCGGCGACGTCGACCGCGCCCGCGAGCTCGCCGGCCGCGAGGTCGCGCTCGCCGAGGCGTTCGGCGCGCCGCGCGCGCTCGCGGTCGCCCGGCGGGCGGCGGCGCTGGCGGCCGGCGGCGACGCGGCGATCGAGGGCCTGCGCGCCGCCGCCGCCGGCGTCACGCCCGAGCAGGCGCCGGTGGAACGGGCGCGCTGCCTCGTGGACCTCGGGGCAGCCCTGCGGCGCGCGGGGCACCGGCGCGACGCGCGCGGGCCGCTGCGCGAGGGGCTGGACGCGGCGGTCGCCGCGGGCGCCGGGGCGCTCGCCGCGCGCGCCGACGCGGAACTGCGCGCGACCGGCGCCCGCCCGCGCCGCACCCGCCTGAGCGGGGCCGAGGCGCTGACGCCGTCGGAGCGCCGCGTCGCCGAGCTGGCGGCCGCCGGCCGCTCCAACCCGGAGATCGCGCAGACGCTGTTCGTCACCCGCCGCACGGTCGAGACGCACCTCACGAGCGCCTACCGCAAGCTCGACGTCAGCTCGCGCGAGGAGCTCGGCGCCGCGCTGGCGTTTGCGGCCGGGCCCTGACGGGCAGCCTGGCGGCGCGATGTGGGACAGCCACGACACCGAGCTCGTCCTCTGCGCGCTGATCGCCATCGGGGTCGTCGTCGGGCTCGTCGCGTGGCTGAAGGTGCACGCGTTCATCGCGCTGCTGCTGGGCGCGCTGACGATGGGGCTGCTGGCCGGCGTCGACCCGCCGAAGCTGATCGAGTCGATCACCGAGGGCGCCGGCTCGACGCTGGGCAGCGTCGGGCTCGTGCTGGCGCTCGGCACGATGCTCGGCAAGCTCCTGGCCGAGTCCGGCGGCGCGGACCGCCTCGCGGCCGCGGTGCTCGACCGCACCGGGCCGCAGCGGATCCCGTGGGCGATGGCGCTGATCGCCTACATCGTCGGCATCCCGCTGTTCTTCGAGATCGGCGTCGTGCTGCTGATCCCGATCATCTTCGTCGTCGCCCGGCGCGTGCAGCAGTCGTCCGCCGGCGAGCGCAGCGGCAACGCCTACCTGCTCGTCGGCCTGCCCGCCCTGGCCGGCCTGTCGGTGCTCCACGCGCTGCTGCCGCCGCACCCCGGCCCGCTGATCGGGATCGAGGCGCTCGGCGCCGACCTCGGCGTCACGATGCTCTACGGGTTCGCGATCGCGATCCCGACCGTGATCATCGCCGGCCCGGTGTTCGCCCGGTTCGCCACGCACTGGGCGCACGCCGACCCGCCGCAGGACCTGATCGACCAGGTCGCCAAGGACACCGAGAGCGACAACCCGCCGTCGGTCCCGGTCGTCGTGTTCACGATCCTGCTGCCGGTCGCGATCATGCTGCTGCGCACGCTCGCCGACGTCACCCTCGACGAGGGCGACGCGCTGCGCGACTGGGCCGACTTCATCGGCGACCCGATCATCGCGCTGCTGATCGGCGTGATCGTCGCGATGTGGACGTTCGGCCTCTCGCGCGGCTTCTCGCGCGCCCAGCTCGGCTCGTTCATGGGCGAGAGCCTCGCGCCGGCCGCCGCGATCCTGCTGATCATCGGCGCGGGCGGGGCGTTCAAGCAGGTGCTGATCGACAGCGGCATCGGCGACGCGCTCGGCGAGGCGGCCGAGTCGATCGACGTGTCGCTGCTCATCCTCGGCTGGCTGATCGCCGTCCTGATCCGCGTGGCGACCGGCTCGGCGACCGTCGCGATCGTGACCGCGGCGGGCATCATGGCGCCGATCGTCCAGTCGACCGGCGCCGACGTGAACCTCGAGCTGCTCGTGCTGGCGATCGGCTCCGGCTCGGTCTTCTTCTCGCACGTCAACGACGCCGGCTTCTGGCTCATCAACCAGTACTTCGGGATGAGCGTCGCGGACACGATCAAGACGTGGTCCATCATGGAGACGATCATCTCCGTGGTGGGACTCGTGCTCGTGCTCGTGGTGGATCTCCTCGTATGACGCAGGTCGTCATCGGCGTGGACGTCGGGACGACGAGCGCGAAGGCGACCGCGTTCGACGTCGACGGCGACGAGCACGGCCACGGGGAGCACGGCTACGAGCTGTCCGACCCGGAGCCGGGCGCCGCCGTCCTCGACCCCGAGGAGATCGTCGCGGCGACGCTGCGCGCGATCTCCGACGCGGTGGCCGAGGCGGGCCGCACGAGCTGCGAGATCGCGGGCCTGTCGATCAGCAGCGCGATGCACGGGCTGACCGCGCTCGACGCCGACGGGCGCCCGCTGATGCCGCTGATGACGTGGGCCGACACCCGCGCGGTGGAGCAGGCCGAGCGGCTGCGGTCCGAGCACTTCGAGCTGCACGAGCGCACCGGCACGCCGCTGCACCCGATGGCGCCGCTGGCCAAGCTGTGCTGGCTGCGCGAGGCGCACCCCGACGTGTTCGGCGAGGCCCGCTGCTTCGCGGGCGTCAAGGCGCTCGTGCTGCGGGCGCTGACCGGCGAGCTGGTGAGCGACCACTCGATGGCGTCGGGCACGGGGCTGCTGGCGATCCGCGAGCTGGCGTGGGACCCGGAGGCGCTGTCGCTGGCCGGGATCGACGCCGACCGGCTGCCGCGGCTCGTCCCCTCCAAGGAGGTGCTGGAGCTGACCGCCGACGTCGGCCTGCCGCGCGGGACCCCGGTCGTCGCGGGCGCGGCCGACGGGCCGCTGGCGAACCTCGGCGTGGGCGCGGTGCGCCCGGGCGTGGCGGCCTGCTCGATCGGCACGAGCGGCGCGCTGCGGGTGATGGTCGAGGCCCCGACGACCGATCCAGGCGGCCGGGTGTTCTGCTACGCGCTGACGCCGGATCGGTGGGCGGTCGGCGGCGCGATCAACAACGGCGGCGTCGTGCTGCAGTGGGCGGGCGAGGCGCTGGCGCCCGACCTCGGCGAGCACGCCGAGGAGGAGCTGATGGCGCTCGCCGGCGAGGTGCCGCCGGGCAGCGAGGGGCTGATCATGCTCCCCTACCTGCTGAGCGAGCGCGCGCCGCAGTGGAGCGCGCTGCCGCGCGGCGCGTACGTCGGGCTGACCCGGGGGCACGGGCGCGGCCACCTGATCCGCGCCGCGGTCGAGGGCGTCTGCCAGCAGCTCGCGCTCGTGCTGGCGTCGGTGCGCGAGGCCGGCAACGAGGTGCGCGAGATCCGCGCCACGGGCGGCTTCGCCCGCAGCGACCTGTGGCGCCAGATCCTCGCCGACGCGCTCGGCATGGAGGTCGGCTTCCCGGCCGGGCACGAGGGGTCCGGGTTCGGGGCCGCGCTGCTGGGGATGGAGGCGCTCGGGGTGATCGAGTCGATCGAGCGGGCGGCCGACCTCATCGAGATCGAGGACCGCGTGGAGCCGGACGCCGAGGCCGCGCAGACGTACGCCGAGCTGCGGCCGGTGTTCGACTCGCTGTTCGACGCGCTGACGCCCGCGTTCCGGCAGCTGCGCCGGCTCGACCCGGGCGCCTGACCCGCGGCGGCGCGCCGCGGCCTCGGGGGCCGCGACGCGCCTCGGTGTCGGCTACTCGGCGGGCGGGATGTCGTGGTTGGCCCGGAACAGGCGGTCCGGGTCGACCCGCGCCTTCACGCGCCGCAGGCGCTCGTAGGCCTCGGGCTCGAACAGGCGGGCCGGGTCGCCGGGGGTCTCGGCGAAGTTGAGGTACGACGCGCGCGCGGTCCAGCGCCGCATCGCCGCCTGCACGCGCTCGGCGCGCGCCCGCATCGCCTCCGACAGCTCCGGCGAGACCGGGACGCCGCCGAGGAACGCGAGGTAGCGGCCCAGCACGGGGCTGCGGGCGCCCTTGTGCGCGCCCGGCCGCGCGAGCTCCCCGCCGAGCTGGCGCAGCTCGGCCATCATGAACGGCGAGGCCGAGCCGGGGCCGAGCAGCTCGAGCCACTGGTGGATCGCCTCGTCGGGCAGCTCGTCGAGCATGAACGTGTCGCCCTGGACCGGCATCGGCTCCTCGGGGTCCATGTGCACGAAGCTGAGCGCCTCGGGGCCGCACGGCATCCAGCCGTCCATGATCGGCTCCAGCGCGCGCAGCGGCGCGAGCGCGGCGTCGGCCGCCGCCCGGTCGCCCGCGAACGCGCCGTCGATGACGACGAACGCGCCGCCGCGCAGCGGCTCGGGAACGTTGGGGTCGTCGGGCACCGACAGCATGCGCAGCGAGGTCGTCAGCTCGTCGGGGCAGTCGAGCGTCAGGTCGCGCCAGGCGGCGACGATCTCGCGGGCGCGCTCCAGCGTCCACATCATCGCGCCGGCGACGAGCGGCCCGGTGTCGAAGAGCCGCAGCTCCACCGCGGTGACGATGCCGAAGCTGCCCCCGCCGCCGCGCAGCGCCCAGTACAGGTCGGGGTCGCTGGCGGCGTCGACGCGGCGCAGCTCGCCGTCGGCGGTGACGACGTCGAGGGCGAGCACCGAGTCGGCGGCCAGGCCGTGCCTGCGCGCGAGCCACCCGATGCCGCCGCCGAGCGCGTAGCCGACGACGCTCACCTGCGGCGAGGAGCCGGCCAGCGCGGCCAGCCCGTGCTCGCTCGCCGGCACGACGACGTCGCGCCACTCGCAGCCGGCGCCCGCACGAGCCCGGCGTCCGGCGGCGTCGATCTCGACGTCGCGCAGCTCGGTCATGCGCAGCAGGATCGTGTCCTGCAGCGACTCGTAGGCCGACGCGTTGTGGCCGGTGACCTGGGCGGTGACGCGCAGCCCGTGGGCGCGCGCGACTTGCACGGCGGCGACGACGTCGTCCGCGCTGTGCGGCACCACGACGGCCGTGGGCTGCTGATCGACGGCGAGGTTCCAGGCCGCGCGAGCGGCGTCCCACCCGTCGTCCTCGGGGCCGACGACCGGACCCTCGACGCGGCGTCGCAGCGCGTCGACGGAGGTGGCCGGGATGGTGGTGATGATGTCGAGAGCGGTCATGGCGGCGACTCTCTCGACGGGCGGTTGCCGGGCGCTTGCCCGCCCGGGTCGCTCGCTTGCCGCTCACTTGCCGCCGCGCGTTGGCGGCCGGCGCGGGAACGGCATCATCGAGGCCAGCAGGCGCCCGCTTCGCGCGCCTACTCCGCCACGCGCTCCGGCGCCGTGTACACGTTCACGCGCCCCTGGCGCGCGAACCCGCAGAGCGTCAGGCCGCGGTCCGCGGCGAGGTCGACGGCCAGCGAGGTCGGGGCGCCCACGCCCACCAGGATCGGGGCGCCCGCCACGGCCGCCTTCTGCACGAGCTCGAACGACAGGCGGCCGCTCACGCACAGGATGTGGCCGTGCAGCGGCACCAGGCCGTCCATCAGCGCGCGGCCGATCACCTTGTCCATCGCGTTGTGGCGTCCGACGTCCTCGCGCACGATGAGCAGCTCGCCCTCGGCGTCGAAGAGGCCGGTCGCGTGCATGCCGCCGGTCCGCGCGAACGACGGCTGGCGCAGGCGCTCGGGCAGGTCGGCCAGCAGCGCCCGCGGGACGACCGGCCCGGGCCGCAGCGGCGGCGCGTGCACCGCCACCTCCTCGAGCGAGCCCTTGCCGCACACGCCGCACGAGGACGTCGTGTAGAAGCGCCGGGCGCCCGGGTCGCGGGCCAGCGGGCCCTCCACCTCGATCGTGTTGTTGGCGAAGTCCTCGGTCAGGCCGGCGCGGCGGGGGCCGTCGATCAGCCCCTCGCCGTACAGGAAGCCGAGCGCGAGCTCCTCGTCGTGGCCCGGCGTGCGCATGGTGACCGTCAGCGGCGCGCCGTCGACGCGGATCTCCAGCGGCTCCTCGACGGCCACCTCGTCGCGGCCGCCATCGTGCGCGACGACGGCGACCATGCGCTCGTCGATCACGCCCATCTCGCGGCCCCGCTCAGTCGCCGGCGGCCAGCGCGGGCGTTCGCGCCGGCTCCTCGGACACGGGCCGCACGTCGACCGCCATCACCTTGTACTCGGGGCATGACGTGTTGACATCGGCCGAGGGCCCGATGAGCAGGTTCGTCCGCACCTCCGGGAAGTGGAAGGCGGTGAACACGTTGCCGGGCTCGATCCGGTCGGTCACGCGCGCCTCGACCTCGATGCGACCGTACGGCGAGCGCACCGACACGAGGTCGCCGTCGGAGATCCACAGCCGCGCGGCGTCGTCGGGATGGATCTCCAGCACCTCGTTGGGCAGCAGCTCGATGTTCGCCGTGCGCCGCGTCATCGTGCCGGCGTTGTAGTGCTCCAGGCGCCGGCCGGTGACGAGGATCAGCGGGAACTCCTCGGTCGCCTCCGACCCCGGCGGGCGGTACGGCAGCGTCGCGAACCGGCCCTTGCCGCCCGGCAGCTCGAAGCGCTCGCGGTAGAGGATCGGCGAGTCGGTGCCGTCCGCGGCGACCGGCCACTGCAGGCCGGTGCGCCCCAGCCGCTCGTAGGTGATGCCGGCGAAGCTCGGCGTGAGCGCGGCGATCTCGGCGAGGACGTCCTCGGGGTCCGAGTAGCCCATGTCGTGCCCGAGCGCCTTCGACACCGTCGTGAGGATCTCGAAGTCGGTCTTCGCGCCGCCCGGCGGGTCGATGGCCGGCATCACGAGCTGCACGCGCCGCTCGGCGTTCGTGAACGTCCCCTGCTTCTCCAGGAACGCGGCCGCCGGCAGGATCACGTCGGCGTACTTGGTCGTCTCGGTCTCGAAGATGTCCTGGCAGACGAGGAACTCGAGCGACTCCAGCGCCTCGATCACGTGCGAGGTGTTCGGGTCGGTCTGGGCCGGGTCCTCGCCGAAGATGTACATCGCCTTCAGGTCGCCGGCGACCGCCGCGTCGAACATCTGCGGGATCGTGTAGCCCTTCTCGCGCGACAGCGGCACGCCCCAGCGCTCCTCGAAGGCGCGCGCGGTCGCCTCGTCGGACACCGGGCGGTAGTCGCTGTAGGTGTCGGGCAGCGCGCCCATGTCGGACGAGCCCTGCACGTTGTTCTGGCCGCGCAGCGGCAGCAGCGCGGAGCCCGGCCGCCCGACCTTGCCGGTCATCAGCGCCAGGTTGCAGATGAGCTGCACGACCTCCGAGCCGTACTTGTGCTCGGTGACGCCCAGGCCCCAGATCAGGCACGCCTCGCCGGCCTCGGCGTAGATGTGCGCGGCCCGCTCGATGTCGGCGGCGGGCACGCCGCTGATGCGCTCGACGTCGGCCGGCGTGTAGTCCTCCATCAGCGCCGACGCGGCCTCGAAGCCCTCGGTGCGCGACTCGATGAACGCGCGGTCGATCAGCCCGTCGCGTTGGACGACGTGCGCGAGCCCGAGCATCACGGCGGCGTTCGTGCCCGGGCGCGGCGCCAGGTGCAGCACGCCGTACTCGGCCAGCTCGATGCGGCGCGGGTCGATCGTCACGAGCTTCATGCCGCGCAGCGCCGCCTGCTTGATGCGGGCGCCCGCGACCGGGTGCGCGGCCGTCGGGTTGGCGCCGATGATGATCGCGGCGTCGGCGCGGTCGATGTCGGCGAACGAGCCGGTCGCGCCCGACAGGCCGAACGACTTGCGCAGCGCGTACGAGGTCGGCGAGTGGCACACGCGCGAGCAGTTGTCGAGGTTGTTGGTCCCGATCGCGGCGCGCATCAGGCGCGACATCACGAAGCAGTCCTCGTTGGTGGCGCGCGACGACGCCAGGCCGGCGATCGCGTCGGGCCCGTGCTGGCCCTTGATGCGCAGCAGCTCCGAGGCGACGCGGTCGATCGCCTCCTCCCAGGTGGCGACGCGGAACTCGCCGTTCTCCTTGATGAGCGGCGCGGTCAGCCGCTCGCGGCTACGCGTGAACTGGTGGGCGAAGCGGCCCTTCACGCACGTGTGGCCGAGGTTGGCGGGGCCGTCGAGCGCCGGGCTGATCGCCGCGATCTTCCCGCCGCGGGCGTGCGCCTCCAGGCGGCACCCGACGCCGCAGTACCCGCAGGTGGTCGTCACGGTCGTGTCGAAGCGAGCGTCGCTCATCAGGTCGTCACCTCGTGGAGGGGTTCGGGAGCGAGGTCGAGCAGGGACATCTCGGTGATCGCGCCGGTCGGGCACGTGTCGGCGCAGGCGCCGCACGACACGCAGGCCGACGCCTGGAAGCCCTGGTCCATGCCGGCCGCGATGTTGGCGTCGAAGCCGCGGCCGGTCGCGGTGAGCGCGAACGTGCCCTGCACCTCGTCGCAGGCGCGCACGCACCGGCCGCAGGAGATGCACAGCTCGTGGCGCAGCGCGAGGTAGGGGTGGCGCTCGTCATGGTCCCTCTCGTGGACTCTGCCCGGCCAGCGGGTGTCCGTCACGTCGAGCTGGCGCGCGACCGCTGCGAGCTCGGTGTGCGAGGCGGGCGGCTCGGGCAGCTCCGACAGGACGAGCTCGACGACCGCGTCGGCCACGCGGCGCGCGGTGGGGTCGCGGGTGTCGACGACCATGCCCTCGCGCACCTGCGTCGTGCAGGCGGGCAGCGGGCCGGGCGCGCCCTCGACGCCGACCATGCAGACGCGGCAGGCGCCGAACGGGTCCTGGCGCTCGTCGAAGCACAGCGTCGGGATCGTCTCGCCCAGCGCGCGGGCCGCGTCGAGGATCGTCGTGCCGGGCGCGACGTCGATCGGCGTGCCGTTGATCGTCAGCGACGTCATGCGACCGCCAGCCCCAGCTCGTCGGGCCAGTGCGCCAGCAGCGACCGGATCGGCGCCGGCATGCCGCCGCCGTGGGCGCACAGCGAGCCGAGCTCCAGCGTCTCCAGCAGCTCCTCCAGGCGCTGCCGGTCGACCGGGTCGTCGGCGGCGAACATCTCGTGCGCGCGCTGCAGCCCGATCCGGCACGGGAAGCACTTGCCGCAGCTCTCGGACGCGCCGAAGTGCAGCAGGTGGCGGGCCAGCTCGCGCATGTCGGTGGTCTCGTCGAAGCCGACGATCCCGCCGTGGCCGACCATGCAGCCCTCGGCGGCGAGCGCGTCGAAGTCGAACGGCGTGTCGAGCTTGGACGCGGGCAGGATCCCGCCCAGCGGGCCGCCGATCTGCAGCGCCTTGAGCTCGTGGCCGTCGACGAGGCCGCCGGCGACGTCCTCGCACAGCTCGCGCATCGTCATCCCGAACGGCACCTCGTAGAGGCCCGGCTTCGCGAAGCGCTCGTTGAAGCAGACGAGCTTGCTGCCCGGGGTCGCGCCGGGGCTGAGATCGCGGTAGGCGTCGACGCCGCGGCTGGCGATGAACGGCACGTTGCAGAGCGTCTCGACGTTGTTGACCACGGTCGGCATGCCGTGCACGCCGCGCTCGGCCGGGAACGGCGGGCGGGCGGAGACGGTGCCGCGCAGCCCCTGGATCGAGGCCAGCAGCGCGGTCTCCTCGCCGACGACGTAGGAGCCGGCGCCCTCGATGATCGTCACGTCGAACGAGAAGCCGCTGCCGAGGATGTTCTCGCCGAGCAGCCCCGCCTCGCGCGCCTGCGCGGCGGCGGCGTCGAGCGCCGGCTTGGACAGCGGGTACTCGGAGCGGCACAGCACGAAGCCGTGGTCGGCGCCCACGACGAACCCGGCGATCGCCATGCCCTCGAGCAGGAGCGCCGGGTTGCGCTCCATGAGCCACTTGTCGATGTAGGAGCCCGGGTCGCCCTCGTCGCCGTTGGCCACGATGAACTTGTGCTCGCCCTTGGCGGCGCGCGCGAACTGCCACTTCATGCCGGCCGGGAAGCCGGCGCCGCCGCGGCCGCGGACCTGGGCCGCCTTCACGTCCTCGAGCGTCGCCTCGGGGTCGTTGCGATCGAGCGCCGCGCGCAGCCCCTCCCAGCCGCCGGGCACGGTGAGGACCGGCTCGGGCAGCAGGCTGACGGGGTCGGGCTCGGGGGCGGTGCGCTCGGTGCCGGCGAGCACCCGCTCGACCACGCCCGGCCCGGCGTCGATCACGTCGCCGACGCGCACGGCCGGCGAGCTGTGGCACAGCCCCAGGCAGACCGTCTCGGCCAGCGACGTCTCGCCGTCGGCGCTGCGCTCGCCGAGCTGCAGGCCCAGCCCCTCGCGCACCTGGTCGACGTGCGCGTCGCCGGTGGCGGCGAAGCAGGCGGTCCCGGTGCAGACCCGCACGTGGCGGCGCCCGCGCGGGTGCACGAGGTCGTCGTAGAAGGTGGAGACGCCGTACACCGTCGCCTCGGGCAGGCCCGAGCGCTCGGCGGCGACCCGGCGATCATCGTCGGTGATCGTCCCGTGGTCGTCCATCGCCGCCTTCAGGACCTCCAGCGCCGTGGGCGCGCCCTGCTCGTGATGGCGGCGGATCAGCTCGACGAGGTTCTTCGACATCTCTCTCCGAGCGCATGATGGACCGCCGCGCGGATCCGCGCCAAACAATCTGATGGATGATCCGATAAACGGCGTTTATCATGCTCCCTGCGATGCAGCTGCGCCAGCTCGAGTACCTCGTCGCGCTGGACCGCGAGCGCCACTTCGGCGACGCCGCGCGCGCCTGCCACGTGTCCCAGCCGGCGCTCTCGACGGCGATCCGCGCGCTCGAGCGCGAGCTCGGGCTGCCGCTCGTGCGCCGCAGCGGCCGCTTCCAGGGCTTCACCGAGGAGGGCGAGCGCGTGCTCGTGTGGGCGCGGCGCGCGCTGACCGACGTGCAGGCGCTCTCGCAGGAGGTCGACCGGCTGCGCAGCGGCATGGCGGGGACGCTGCGCCTCGGCGCGATCCCGACGTCGCTGTCGGCGACGACCCTCGTGACCGGGCGCTTCCGCCACCACCACCCGCGCATGCGCGTGGAGCTGCGCTCGATGAGCTCGCGCGAGATCGCCCAGGGCCTCGCCGCGGGCGACCTCGACGCCGGCCTCACCTACCTCGACAACGAGCCGCTGTCCGACGTCGACTCGCTCGGCCTGTGGCGCGAGACCTACCTCCTCGTCTCCCCCGCGAGCACGCTCCCGCCCGACACCGCGGTCGTGGGCTGGCGCGAGGCGGCGGAGATGCCGCTGTGCCTGCTGACCGACGACATGCAGCACCGGCGCATCGTCGACGGCGCGTTCGCCGCCGCGGGCGCGCGCCCCGACGCCGTGGTCGTGACGAACTCGATCTCGACGCTCGTCGCCCACGCGCGCGCCGGCCTGGCCGCCGTCGTCGCCCAGTCGTGGCTGCGCGTGCACCCGCTCCCGGCCGGGCTGCGCGCGGTGCCGCTCGTCGAGCCGCGCGTGGAGCACGTCGTCGGCCTGGTGACCGCGGCCGGCGGGCAGCAGTCGCCGGTGGTGGCCGAGCTGCGTGGCCTGTTCCGCCCGCTGGAGCTCGACGCCGAGATGGGCGCGCCCGCCTACGCGCCCGCGCGCGCCAGCGCCGCCGCGTAGTCCTCGGGCGTGTCGATGCTCGTCACCGAGTCGAGGTGCGGGTCGGCGGCCTCGAGCTCGGGGTCGGCCAGGAGCACCGGCTCGTCGAGCCACACGACGCGGCAGCGCTCCAGCAGCACGCCCGGGTTCAGGTGCATCTCGGCCACGAGCTCGCGCGCGACGCCGGCGACCGCGGTGCGGTAGGCGGCGGCCAGCGTCTGGCGGCGGCCGTAGACCATCGGCATCGCGACGTCGGCGTCGTCGAGCAGGCCGACGACGCGGCGCACGAACGCCGGGTGCAGCAGCGGCATGTCGGTCGCGGTGACGAACGCGACCGGCGCCTCCGCGCGCACCGCCTCCAGCCCGGTCGCGATCCCCTGCATCGGGCCCAGGCCCTCCTGCGGATCGTCGACCCGGCGCACGCCGTCCGGCAGCGGCGGCAGCTCCTGGCCGGGCGAGGCGACCACGACGACCGGCCCGTCGACCACCCGGCGCAGCGTGGTCGTCACGTGCGCGAGGAGGCTCGTGCCGTTCCAGTCCAGGGACGCCTTCGGGCGCCCCATGCGCGAGGAGCGCCCGCCGGTCAGGACGACGCCGGCGACGGTCGGCTGGTCGGGCGCGGCCATCGGCGGGCGAATCTAGCGTCGCCGACGGCCGCGCGCGACCGGTGACCGTCAGAACAGCCCGACGATGCGGCCGTCCTCGAGGTCGACGTTGTGGGCGGCCGGGGTCTTGCCCAGGCCCGGCATCTGCATGATGTCGCCGCACAGCGGCACCAGCCAGCCCGCGCCCGTGTAGGCGCGCACGTCGCGGATCGGCAGCGTGAAGCCCTCGGGGGCGTTCAGCAGGTTCGGGTCGGCCGACAGCGAGTACTGCGTCTTGGCCATGCAGATCGGCAGGTTGCCGAGCCCGTCGGCCTCGAACTGGGCGATCTTCTTCTCCGCCTCCGGGTACAGCAGCACGTCCTTGGCGCCGTACACGCGCTGGGCGACCGCCTCGATCTTCGTGACGATCGGGTCCTCGTCGCGGTAGATCATGCGGAAGTCGGACGGCTTCTCGCACGCCTCGACGACCGCCTGGGCGAGATCGGCGGCGCCCTCGCCGCCGCGCTCGAAGCCCTCGTTCAGCTCGGCGGCGTCGGCCCCGAACTCGAGCGCCTGCTCGCGCACCCACTGCAGTTCGTCGTCGACGTCGCCGGGACGGCGGTTGACCGCCACGACGCACGGCAGGCCGAACTCGCGGACGATCTCGATGTGGCGGCGCAGGTTGTGGATGCCCCGCTCCAGCGCCGCGCGGTCCTCGCCGACGCCGTGGTGCTTGAGCGCCCGGACCGTGCACACGAGGACGACCGCGCTGGGCACGAGCCCGCCGACGCGGCAGACGATGTCGAAGAACTTCTCCATCCCCATGTCCGACCCGAAGCCGGACTCGGTGATGACGTACTCGCCCAGGCGCATGCCGATCAGGTCGGCGACCAGCGACGAGTTGCCGTGCGCGATGTTCGCGAACGGGCCGCAGTGCATGAGGCACGGCTGACCCTCGATCGTCTGGATCAGGTTCGGCTTGATCGCGTCCTTGAGCATCACGGTCATCGCGCCGGCGGCCTTGAGGTCCTCGGCGGTGACCGGGGTGCCGTCGTACGTGTAGCCGACGGTGATGCGGCCCAGCCGCGCGCGCAGGTCCTCGAGGTCGCGCGACACGGCGAGGATCGCCATGACCTCCGACGCGGCCGTGATGTCGAAGCCGGTCTCGCGCGGGTAGCCGTTCGCGCGCCCGCCCAGGCCGATCGTGATCTGGCGCAGCGCGCGGTCGTTGATGTCGACGGCGCGCCGCCACGACACCGCCAGCGGGTCGATCTGATGCGGGTTGCCGTGCAGGATCGACGCGTCGATCATCGCCGCCAGCAGGTTGTTGGCCGCGCTGATCGCGTGGATGTCGCCGGTGAAGTGGAGGTTCAGGTCCTCCATCGGCAGGACCTGGGTGTAGCCGCCGCCGGCGGCGCCGCCCTTGATGCCGAACACCGGGCCCAGCGAGGGCTCGCGCAGGCACAGGACCGGCCGGCGCCCGATGTGCCCGAGACCCTGGGTGAGGCCGACGGCGGTGGTCGTCTTGCCCTCGCCGGCCTTCGTCGGGTTGATGCCCGCGACGCACACGATCTTCGCCTGCGGGCGGTCGGACAGCCGCTCCAGCGCGTCCAGCGTGATCTTGGCCTTGTAGCGACCGTACGGCTCGACCTCGTCGGGCAGCAGCCCGAGCTCCTCGGCGATGTCGTCGATCGGCTGGAGTACCGCCTCCTGGGCGATCTCCAGGTTGCTCTTCATCTGCAGCCCTCGCTCCATGTCAGGAATCCTGAAACACCGCGGGTGGGGGCGGCCCCCTCCGATGGGCCGGACTTCCCTCACCCAACGGACAGGCTACGGGTGTCAGCGCAGGCCGCGCAGCGCGATCGCGCCGCCGGTCGCGGCGGCGAAGATCGCGATCGCCATGGGCAGGGCGCTCTCCCCCGCGACCCCCGCCACCGGCGCCAGGAGCGCGCCCAGGCCGAACGCGGCGAGCCCCAGCAGCCCCGACGCGCTGCCCGCCATGTCGGGGTGGTCGGCCATCGCGAGCGCGGTCGCGTTGGGCACGAGCACGCCGGTCGCCGACACGACCAGGAACAGGCCGGCGAGCAGCGGCGCGAGGCCGAGGCCGGCGACCACGGTCACGAGCACGAGCGCGCCGCCCGCGACCTGCATCGCCTGCCCGCCGGCCAGCAGCGCCGGGGCGCCGACGCGGGCGACGAGCAGCCGGCCGATCCAGCTCGCGGCGATGAGGCCGCTGGCGTTGACGCCGAAGACGATCGCGAACACCGTCGGCGAGAGCCCGTGCAGGTCCTCGAGCACGAACGGCGAGCCGGCGATGTAGACGGCCATCGCCGCGAACGACAGCCCGCACGCCAGCGACAGCCCGACGAAGCGGCGGTCGCGGGCGAGCGCGGCGATCGCGCGGCCCGTCTGGGCGAGGCCGCCCCCGTGCCGCTGCGCCGGCGGCAGCGTCTCCGGGATCCCGCGCCACGTCCCCAGCCACAGCGCGAGGCCGAGGCCGGCGAGCACGACGAAGACCAGCCGCCAGTCGCCGACCTCGAGGATCGCGCCGCCGAGGCTGGGCGCGAGGATCGGCGCGACCCCGCTGATGACCGTGAGGATCGCGAACTCGCGCGCGGCGTGGGTGGGGTCGTCGTGGCGGTCGCGCACGATCGCGCGGGCGATCGCGATGCCGGCGGCGCCGGCCAGCCCCTGCACGAGGCGCAGCGCGAGGAGGATCACGATGTTCGGGGCCAGCGCGCACAGCAGCGAGCTGAGCGTGAACAGGCCGACGCCGGCCAGCAGCGGACCGCGCCGCCCGCGCGCGTCGCTGATCGGGCCGGCGACGATCTGCCCCGCCGCCAGGCCCGCCATGCAGACGCTGATCGTCGCCTGGGCCGCCCACGCCGGCGTCGACAGGTCGTCGCTCAGCTCGGGCAGCCCGGGCAGGTACATGTCCATGCACAGCGGACCGAAGGCGCTGAGCCCGCCGAGCACGCCGAAGACCAGCGCGGCGCTGACCCGCCGCCGATCGACCGATCGTGCGACGGTCTGCTCGCTCACGGCGGCGGACGATAGCCGCGCGGGTCAGCGAAGCGGGACGCCGGTGACGGTGGCCCAGCCGGCCAGGAACGCGGACACGTCGTCGCGCGGGCGCTCCGACGGCCGCGTGCAGTCGACCGAGCGGAAGCGGCGCACGCCGGGCGGCAGCGTGGTGGCCAGGACCGTGCGCAGGAGGCCGCGCGGGCTGCCGCGCGAGCACGACGGCGTGTTGATGTTCGTGACGGTCCCCGGGCGCAGCGCGTCGCGGTGGGCGTCGAACCAGCGCATCGTCATGCGCAGGGCCGCGCCGAACTCGGTGGCCCCGCGGGTGCGCCGGCCCTGGCTGGTGGCGACGGCCGGCAGCCCGCGGCGGGCGGCGTACCGCGCGGCGCCGACGGTCCCCGACACCCCCGTCGCGATCGGGCCCGGGTTGGCGCCGTCGTTGATGCCGGCCATGACGAGGTCGGGCCGGTGGCGGCGCAGCGCGTAGCGGACCGCCGCGGCCGGGGTGCCGCGGACGGCCACCGCCGGCAGGCCGCTGCGCGTGCGCGTGCGGAACGCGCGCAGGCGGCCGCGCGTCATGCGGTCGGCGGTCCCGCTCTGGTTCGTCGCGGGCGCGACGATCGTCACGCGCACGCCCGCCCGGCGCAGCAGGCCGCGCGCGAGCGTGTCGATGCCCTCGGCGCGGACGCCGTCGTCGTTGGTGACGAGCACGTGCAGCGGGGCCGCGGGCGCGGCGGCGGGCGCGGCGACGGCGCCGGCCGCCACGGCCGCCGTCAGCGCGCCGACGATTCCCCGAGCCGATCGGGGGAAAACCGGAGTGATGATCCGTCGCGTCATACCCGTCGTCACCGCCACGATCGCAGGCGCGGCCGCCCTCGCGCCGGCCGCTCCCGCCGCGATCTTCGGGACCAACCCGCTGGCGATCTCCGTCGATCCGGGGCTGGGCGCGCCGAACGGGCCGTCGGGCCACCCCGCCGTCTCGGGCGACAACCGCAAGACGCGGCTGGCGGCGTTCGACTCCGCGGCCGACAACCTGGTCCGCGGCGACACCAACGGGCAGGCCGACGTGTTCGTGTGGAGCCGCCCGCGCGGCGCCGCGGGCCTGCGGCTGAGCGAGCCCGGCGCCGGCCGGCTGACGCGCGTGAGCGTCTCGAGCGCGGGCGCGCAGGGCGACGGGGCGTCGACGAACCCGTCGCTCGACGGGTCCACGCGCCACCGCCCGCACTGCGTCGCGTTCCAGTCGACGGCCACCAACCTGGCCGCGGGCGACGGCGACCCCGTCTCCGACGTCTTCGTGCGCAACCTGCGCACGAACCGCACGGTCCTCGTCTCGCGCGGGATCGGCCCGGACGCGGTCAACCCGTCGATCGACGGCGCGTGCCGGACGGTCGCCTTCGAGGCCGGCGGCGCCGTCTACCGCGCGCGCGTCGCGGGCGGCGCGCCGCGCCGGGTCGCCGCCGGGTCGGACCCCGACGTCGCGCTCGACGGCTCCGCGCTCGTGTGGGTGCGCGGCGGCAGCGTCTTCATCCAGCGCAAGGGCCACGTCGACCGCGTCGGCCCCGGCGCCAACCCGACGGTCGGCGACAACGACTCCGGCACGTGGGCGGTCAGCTTCGACACGACCGCGCGCCTGGCGGGCAACGACCGCAGCGGCGGCCGCGACGTGTACATGCGGCTGATGCGCGCCGACGGCGGCCCGCGCGGGACCGACCTCATCTCGGCCACGCGCCGCGGCGGCGCCAGCCTGGGCGGCGACAGCTTCAACGGCGGCATCACCGCCTACGCCGGGACCCGCGGCATCGTCGTGTTCGTCAACCAGCGCGGCGGCGCCTCCGACCTCTACTACCGCAACAACCACACCGGCAACATCGACGACCTGGCCCACGCGCCGATCGCCAGCCCGATCGCGAGCGTCGTGACGAGCGCCCGCGCCAACTTCGTCGCGTTCACGTCGACGGCGACGTTCGTCGGGCCGACCGGCGGGCAGCAGGCGGTCTTCTTCAAGCACCTGATCGACGGCGAGACCGTCTGACCCCGGACGGGGCGCCACGAGCCCCATGGCGCTGCGGTAGCGTCGCCGCCACAACGGACTGACGGAGGCAGCGCATGCTGGGGGTGGGCATGGCCGGGCGGCGCGCGACCGCGCTGGCGGCCGCGACGGCGGCGGTCGCCGCGCTGGGCGTGACGACGGCCTACGGGCAGGCGACGGACGACCCGCCGTCGCGGTCGATCGGACCGGGCGAGCGCTCGCCGGTGACGTTCGTGAAGACCCCGCTGGGCAAGGGCCTGAAGGAGGGGCGGCGCATCCCGCGCGGGGCGCTCGTCAAGCGCCAGGTGCTGACCGGCGAGGCCGCGGCGGCGCGGTCGGAGACGTCGGTCAACGCGGTGCCGCCGAAGGGGCAGAACATCGTCAGCGCGGTGGCCCAGGTGCGCAACCGCGCCGGCCGGGTGATCCGCACGATGAACGGCAGCATCGAGGGCGGCCCGGTCATGATCTCCAGCGCCGTGGCGGGGTCGGCCGCCGGGATCCTCGTGACCGTGCCCAGGCAGGCGCCGCGGGGCGCGACGGTCGTCGTGTGGACGCTGTTCCGCCGCGGCGCCGGCAACGACACCGAGTGAGCGGCGCTCACACCTTGCCGCGCATCCGCGCGACCTCGACGACGCGCTCGATGCCCAGGCCGTAGGCGGCCTGGCGCATCGGCGTCCCCCATCGCGCCGCGCGCTCCGCGACCTCGCCGTGCGCGCGGCGCAGGACGAGCGCGAGGCGCTCGTGCACCTCGCGCTCGTCCCAGCGGAAGTGCTGCAGGTTCTGGACCCACTCGAAGTAGCTGACGATCACGCCGCCGGCGTTGGCGAGCACGTCCGGGACGACGTGGACGCCGCGGTCGTGCAGGATCGCGTCGGCCTTCGGCGTCGTGGGGCTGTTGGCGCCCTCGAGCAGCAGCCGGCAGCGGAGGCGATCGGCGTTGCCGGCGTGGATCATGCCGCCGAGCGCCGCCGGGACGAGCACCTCGCACTCCAGCCCGGTCAGGTCGGCCGGGTCGATCGGCTCGACGCCGGGGAACTCGGCCAGGCGCCCGCCGGCGCGCAGGTGGCGATGCAGCGCGTCCGGGTCGAGGCCCTGCTCGGCGTGCACGGCGCCGTGCTCGTCGGCGACGCCGACGATGCGGCAGCCGTGGCGGCCGTGCGCGATGCGTGCCGCGGCCGAGCCGACGTTCCCGAAGCCCTGCACGACCATCCGCGCGCCCTCGAGCTCCAGCCCGATCGCCGGCGCGGCCTCGCCGAGGACGTCGATCAGCCCGCGGCCGGTCGCGGTCTCGCGCCCGAACGAGCCGCCGAGCGACAGCGGCTTGCCGGTGACGACGGCCGGGGCGTCGCCGTGGAGCTTGCCCCACTCGTCCATGATCCAGGCCATCACCTGGGCGTTCGTGTTGACGTCCGGCGCGGCGATGTCGCGCTGCGGGCCGATCGTCTCGTCGAGCTTGTCGACGAGCTGGCGCGTGATCCGCTCGAGCTGGCCGGCGTCGAGGTCGCCGGCCGGGCAGTCGACGCCGCCCTTGGCCCCGCCGAACGGGATGCCCACCAGCGCGGTCTTCCAGGTCATGAGCGCGGCCAGGGCGCGCACCTCGTGCAGGTCGACGCGCGGGTGGTAGCGCAGCCCGCCCTTGTATGGGCCGCGCGCGCCGTTGTGCTGGACCCGGTAGCCGTGGAACACGAGGCAGGTGCCGTCGTGCATCCGCAGCGGGATCTGCACCTTCACCTCGCGATAGGGCGTGCGGAAGACCTCGCGCAGGTCGTCGGCCAGCCCGAGGCGGTCGGCGGCCGCGTCGAAGTGGTGGTTGACGATCTCGTAGTCGGAGAGATCGGCGGGCGCCGCCGGCGCCGCGGGCTGCGCGAGCTCGGTCATGACCGGCTGCCGCTACCCCCGCAGCGCGCTCCCAAGCGTTGCGCGCCCGGCAACGATGTAGGGTGCTGCCCGCCGTGCCCGAGCTGCGTGACCTGCGATCCGTCGCCGTCCTGGCCGAGGAGCTGCACTTCGGGCGCGCGGCCAGCCGCCTGGGCGTGACCGCGTCGGCCCTGAGCCGCCGCGTGCGGGCGGTGGAGGCGGAGCTCGGCGTGACCCTGTTCACGCGCACGAGCCGGCGCGTGGAGCTGACCGAGGCCGGGCACGAGCTCGCGACCCGCCTCCCGGCCGCCCTGCGCCAGCTCGACCGCGCCCTGGCCGCCGCCCGAGGCCCCTCGGACGGCGGCTGGCAGGTGTGACGGGCGCGCGCCCGATCAGCCGCTGCCGGCGATGTCGAACGAGATGATCGTCGGCGGCGCCTCGGCCGCGTAGTTGGCCACGTCGGCGGCGACCGCCTGGCCCTCCGGGCCGCTCATCGCCGCCCCCGCGGCCGCGGCGTCGTCGAAGACCGCCTCGAACACGCAGAAGTACGGGCTCTCCCCGCCCCCCGGCGGGGCGGCGTCGAAGGCGTAGCTGTACGAGCGCATGCCCGGCAGCTTCTGCGCCAGCGGGATGTGCGTGTTCTCGTAGTAGTCGCGGAACTTGGCCGGGTCGGGCGGCGGCGGGTACAGGACCAGGATCTTGTGCATCTCGCGATCCTCTCAGGCCAGGGCGGCGGCGTCGCGGTCCGTGGCGTGGCGGGCGATGAACGCGGCGGCCCGCTCGGGCGTCGCCACCGCCTGCCACTGCCGGTCGGGCCGGTTGAAGTTGCGCGTGTACTCGTCGCACAGCGCCTTGCTCTGCGCCATGGTCATCAGCACCTCGACCATGTGCGGCTGCGGGTTGAGGACCAGGTTCGTCCAGTCCGAGACGCCGTGGACGAACGCCTCGCGCTCGCGCGCCACGCGCCGGCAGAACTGCTCGTCGAAGCCGTAGTCGTCGACGATCGCCTCCCCGATCACCCAGGCCGAGTAGGAGGCCGAGTTCGCGCCCTGCCCGTTGACCGGGTCGACGACGCAGTGGACGTCGCCGACGGCGATCGCGTACGTGCCGCTGGGCAGCCGCACGTAGTCCTCGCGGACGACGGGCGTGAGCGCGCCCTGGATGAGGTCGTCGGGGCCCTGGAGGCCGAACGCGTCGACGTCGATGCGCTCGTACAGGGCCGGGTAGTGGCGCTCGACGAGCTCCAGGACGGTGCGGTCGTAGGCGGCCGGGTCGTCCTCGTAGCGCAGGTCGACGAGGCGCTCCAGCTCCCCGCCGGGGATGTTCTCGAACAGCAGCGCGGTCGCGAACCCCTGCTTGGAGAAGATCGGCAGCTCGAGCAGCTCGCCGTGCCCGAGCGACATGTGGACGCCGACGCCCTTGGGCTCGCTGTAGGCGATGCCCTGGTAGATGCCGGCCGACAGGCGCCGCTGCGGGCGGTCGTAGGGCGACTTGTCGGCCCGCCGCGGGAACATCTCGGCGATCGGGCCGCGGCCGGCGGCGATGACCATCAGGTCGTGGCGGCGCCCGAGCCGGTCGATCTCGTCGAGGTCGACGGGCCCGACGACGAGCTCGCCGCCGCGCTCCTGGTAGTCGGCCATGAGCCGCGGCAGGTAGAGCCGGTAGTCGATGATCGACGACGGGTGGTCGAAGTCGCCGCGGAAGCGCATCGGCTCCGGCGTGCCGACGATCGAGTGCTGGTGGCAGACGTAGCCGTACTCGCTCGCGTCCCAGTGGTGGACGCCGAGCGCGCGCTCGCGCTCCAGCGTGTGGTGATGGTGGGCGACGGTGTTCAGCAACCGCCCGTCGGCGACCTGCTGCGCCGACTTGTCGGTGTAGATCGTCACCGGGATGTCGTGCTGGCGCAGGAACAGCCCCAGGTGCAGGCCGGCTACCCCGCTGCCGACGATGCCGATGCTCGTCATGCTCTCTCCCCTCCTCCTCGCCCCGCGGACACGGGGGGCGGTCGATCTCCGGGCGCGGACGCTACGGCCTGCACATACCCGGGATCAACTTCGTGGCGCGCCTCGTTGCGTTGCGCCGCGCGCAACGGTCGCGGCTCAGCGCGACTGCGACTCGCGCACGTACGTGAGCACGGCCTGCACGCGACGGTGCTCGGTGGGGCTGTTGTCGAGCCCCAGCTTCTGGAAGATGTTCGTGACGTGCTTCTCGACGGCGGCCTGCGTGACGGCCAGCTCCTCGGCGATGCCGCGGTTGGACTTGCCCTCGGCCATCGCGGCGAGCACGTCGCGCTCGCGGGCGCTGAGCTGGTCGAGCGGGCCGCCCGGCCGGCGGCGCCCGAGCATCCGACCGACGACCTCGGGGTCCAGCGCGCTGCCGCCGGCGGCGACGCGCTCGACCGCGTCGATGAACGCCGACACGTCGCCGACGCGCTCCTTGAGCAGGTAGCCGACGCCCTGGGCGCGGTCGCCGATGAGGTCGAGCGCGTACTGCTGCTCGTAGAACTGCGACAGGACGAGCACGCCGATGTCCGGGTGCGTCCGGCGCAGCTCGAGCGCGGCCCGCAGCCCGTCGTCGTCGTGGTCGGGCGGCATCTGCACGTCGACGATCACCACGTCGGGGTGGTGGGCGAGCGCGCGGCGCAGGAGGTCGACGGCGTCGCCGGCCTGCGCGACCACGTCGACGCCCGCCTCGCGCAGCAGCCGGACGATGCCCTCGCGCAGCAGCACGTCGTCCTCGCCGACCACGACGCGCAGCGGTGCCATGTCCGGCAGCGTAGTGGCGGAGCGGGCGTCCCGGGTCCGGCTCACCCGACGAGCATGTGTCGCAGCGCGTCGCCGGCCAGCTCGTCCTTGGGCAGGAACCCGACCGCGCCGGAGCGGCTGGTCGCCGTTCCGTCGGCCGCGGCGGGGTCGGTGGACGTCAACACGACGCGCGGGGACCAGTCCATGCGGCTCAGCCGGCCGGCGAGCGCGATCCCGTCGCCGTCGGGCAGCCCGACGTCGACGAGCACCGCGTCGGGACGCAGCGACTCGGCGGCGGCGAGCGCCTCGGCGACCGTGCCCACGTCGCCGACGACGGAGAGACCCTGGACCGTCAGCAGGCGGCGGATCAGGTCGCGGAACGCGACGTCGTCGTCGACGATCAGAACCGAGGGAGGCACGGCGCTCACCTTGCCACCATCGCAGGGCGCTCGACGTAGGGATAACCCGACATCGAAGTCGGGCGCGTGGGCATTTCCCGCGCCGCGCGGAGGGCCCAGGATGGCGCCATGCCACTCGTCGCCCTTCCCAGCACCCCGCCGGAACCGCCGCGCGGACCCGTGCCGACGGGCGGCGCGACGATCCTCCCCTTTCCCCTCCGGCGCTCCGCGACGGCGCACCCGCCGCGCCCCACGCGCGTGCTCGTCGTGGCGCACCGACCGCTCATCCGCGCCAGCCTACGCGCCCTCCTCGACGGCCAGCGCCGGCTGGAGGTCGTCGGCGACGCCGGCTTCGACGACGATCCCGCCGCGTGGGCGCGGGCCCTGCGCCCGGACGTGGCGGTCGTCGTGCCGGACGGCGCGGCCGCGCCGGTCGCGGCCGCGCGCCGGTTCGCCGCCGCCGCGGCCGGCGCGGTCGGCGGCGTGCTGGTCGTGACCGACGACGGCGCCGGGGACGTCACCGTCGCCCCCGGCGGCGGCGTGATCGGACTGCTGTCCAACGACGCCGGACCGCACGAGCTCACGCGCGCGGTCGAGATGGTCGCTCGCGGCCGCGTCGTCCTCGCACCCACCCTCCCGACCCCGACCTAGGACGCAACCATGGAGCTCCGACATCTGCGGTACTTCGTCGCCGTCGCCGAGGACCTGCACTTCCGGCGGGCGGCCGAGCGGCTGCACGTCGCCCAGCCGGCGGTCAGCGAGCAGATCCGCAAGCTCGAGACCGAACTGGGCGTGCGGCTGTTCGACCGCACCCCGCGCAGCGTGCGCCTCACCGAGGCCGGCGCCGTGATGCTCGAGGAGGCGCGGCGCGTCCTGCGCCAGGCCGAGATGGCGGCGCTCGCCGCGCGCAACGCCGGCGCGCAGGCCCAGCTGCCGCTGCGGATCGGCTACGTCGCCGACGCGCTGCCGGCGATCGTGCCGCGGACCCTGCGCCACCTCGTGGCGGCCGCGCCCGCGGTCCAGATGCGGCTCGAGACCGGCGCCGCGTCGCGCCTCATCGACGAGGTGCGCGGCGGCGGGCTGGATGTCGCCGTCGTCGGGCTCCCCGCGCCCACCTCGGGGCTGCGCGTCACCCCGCTGGGCACCGAGCCGCTCGTCGCCGTCCTGCCCGCGTCCGACCCGCGCACCAACGACGGCCCGCTCGAGCTGCGCCGGCTCGCGCTCGAGCGCGTCGTCGTGCCCCCGCGCGAGGCCAACCCGGCGCTGCACAGCGCGATCGTCTCGCTGTGCCACGGCGCCGGCCTGAGCCCGACGCTGATCGAGGCGGCCGAGTCGCGCATCGACCTCGTGCTCATGATGGTCGCCGCCGGGGCGGGCGCCGCGCTCCTGCCGGCCTCCGTGGCCCGGCAGCACGCGCTGCCCGGCCTGCGCACCGTCGAGCTCGCCGGCGACGCCGGCGGGTTCGCGTCGGCGGTCGTCAGCGAGCGCGACAGCGAGCGCCTGGCCACGCGCACGTTCCTGCGGGCGCTGGAACACGTCACCCGCCGCAGCGAGCGCCCGGCGCTCGCGTCGGTCGCCGCCTGACCGGGCGCTACGCCGCGCAGGCGGCCCACGCCTCGGGCGCGGCGCGGGCCGCCAGCACCGCCGCGGCCCGCTGCTCGCGATCGAGCGCGGCCCGGTAGGCCGCGTACGCGTCGCGCTTGTCGGGCCAGGCCGCCAGCCGCCATTCGCCGAGCGCGAGCGCGCTCTCCATGGCGGCCAGCAGCCACAGGTCGTAGAGATCGGCCGGGCGCAGCTCGTCGAGGGCGTCGGGCCATCCGGTCATGGCGCCCAGTCAACGCCGCCCACCACGCGCGCGCGACACGTAGCGGGCATCGAGCGATCACTGCTGCTTGTTGCCGCCGGCGATCCAGCGCGGAGACTTGGCCCATGACTGTGATCGAGCCAACCGAGATGGAGATGGTGGCCGGGACCCATCGGGCGCTCGGCATGCTGAGCGGCCGCTGGGCGGTCGACGTCCTGTACCTGCTCGCCGCGGGCCGCCGCCGCTACAGCGAGGTCTACTACGAGGTCGGAGAGGTCTCCAAGAAGGCCCTCACGACGACGCTGCGCCGCCTGGAGCGCGACGGCCTCGTCGCCCGCCACGTGACGTCGCACTCCCCGCTGCGCGTGGAGTACTCGCTGACGCCGCTGGGCTGGAGCCTCACCGAGCCGCTGATGACGCTCTACGAGTGGTCCGCCCAGCACCTCGACGAGGCGCCGGGCGAACCCGAGCGTCAGCTGATGGCGGCCTGACACCGCTCCGCCTACGCCGCCGCCCGGCGCATGCCGCGGATCCCGACCCACAGGCCGACCGCCGCGACGCCGAGCGCCGCCAGCGCGCCGTACAGCACGGTCGGGTCGCCGACCGTCCCGGCGAACAGCGTGCGCTCGGCGTCGACGACGTGCTTCAGCGGGTTGAAGTCCGCCATGACGCGCAGCCAGCTGGGGCCGTCGTCGAGCGGCAGCAGCATCCCCGACAGCAGCATCAGCGGGAACAGCAGGGTCTGCTGGACGGTCCAGAAGATCCAGTCCTGCTCCTTGACCGCCAGCGCCAGCGCATAGGAGAGCGAGCCGAGGCCGACGCCGAACGCGGCCAGGATCACCAGGCCGATCAGCCCGGCCGGCGAGGGGTCGAACCCGAACGGGACGACCACCGCGACGATCAGCGCCGCCTGCGCGAACACCGGCACGATCTCCTTCAGCGCGCGGCCCATCAGCAGCGCCGGGCGCGACAGCGGGGTCACGAGCATCCGCTCGTGAGAGCCGGTGTGGATCTCCTGGCTCAGGTTGGCGCCGGTGGTGGAGGCGCCGAACAGCGCCGACATCACGAGGATGCCGGGCACGAACCACTGCAGCGACGCGGCCTCGCCCAGGCCGCTGACGCTCACCAGCAGCGGCCCGAACAGCGCCAGGAAGAACAGCGGCTGGATGAGGCTGAACAGGACCGAGAACGGCTCGCTCAGCAGCGGGCGCAGCTCGCGGTGCAGCACGAGCCGCGTGTCGTGGATCACGGCGGTGCTCATCGCACGTCCTCCGGGGTCGCGGGGGTGGACTCGCTCTCGCGCAGGCTGCGGCCGGTGAGCGCGAGGAACACGTCGTCGAGGGTGGGCCGGCGCACCTCGGCGCTGCGCACGATCACGCTGCCGGCGTCGAGCGCGCGCAGCAGGTCGGGCAGCAGCGCCGCGCCGTCGGCGACGCGCAGGCTGACGGACGTCGAGCCGACGTCGGCGCCGCGCACGTCGCCGAGCTGGCGGGCGATCCGGGCGACGCGCTCGCCGTCGTGCTCGCCGAGCGTGCCGATGACGATGCGGTCGCCGGCCAGCTCGGCCTTCAGGGCGGCCGGCGTGTCGTCGGCGATGACCCGGCCGTGGTCCATGACGAGGACGCGCTCGGCCATCGTGTCGGCCTCGTCGAGGTAGTGGGTCGTGAGGAAGATCGTCATCCCGTGCTCGGCGCGCAGCCGCAGGATGTGCTCCCACAGGTTCGCCCGGCTGTGGGGGTCCAGCCCGGTCGACGGCTCGTCGAGGAACAGCAGCCGCGGCCGGTGCACGAGCCCGAGCGCCACGTCCAGGCGGCGGCGCTGGCCGCCCGAGAGCGTGCTGACCTTGCGCCCGGCGAGCGCCTCGAGGTCGAGCGCCGCGAGCAGCTCGTCGGCGCGCCGGCGCGCCTCGGCGCCGCCCAGCCCGTACGCGCGGCCCTGCACGACGAGCTCGTCGCGGACGCGCTGGTTGTGGCCGGCGCCGTTGCCCTGCCCGACGTAGCCGATCGCGCGCCGCACCGCCGCCGGGTGGGCGACGACGTCGTGCCCGGCGACGGTCGCGTGGCCGGAGGTCGGCGCCAGCAGCGTCGTGAGCATCCGCAGGCTCGTGCTCTTCCCGGCGCCGTTGGGCCCGAGGAACGCGACCAGCTCGCCGTCGGCGACGTCGAGGTCGAGCCCGCGGACGGCCTCGACGACCTGCGATCCGGAGGTGAAGCGCCGGGTGAGCCCGCGCGCGGAGATCGCGAGCGCCGGGGGCGCGGCGGCCGGCCGGTCGGCGACCGTGGGGGGCGCCTGGAGGAGGGCGTGGCTGGTCATGGCCGCAATGGTCTGCGACCTTTAGGACACATCCTGTCCGCAACGATCGGGACCCTGTGCGCCATGTCCGATCCGACGTCCCGCATGCTGCGGCTGCTCACGCTGCTGCAGACCCACCGCTTCTGGCCCGGCGCGGAGCTGGCCGACCGGCTCGGCGTCAGCCAGCGCACGCTGCGGCGCGACATCGACCGCCTGCGCGAGCTCGGCTACCCGGTCGCGGCCGCGCGCGGGACGGCGGGCGGCTACCAGCTGCAGGCCGGGTCGGACCTGCCGCCGCTCGTGCTCGACGACGACGAGGCGGTGGCGATCGCGGTCGGCCTGCGCACGGCCGCGGGCGGGTCGGTGGACGGCATCGAGGAGACGTCGGTGCGCGCGCTGGCCAAGCTCGAGCAGGTGCTGCCCAAGCGCCTGCGGCGGCAGGTCAACGCGCTGCAGAGCTACACCGTGCCGCTGACCTTCGCCCGCCACCATCCGGTGGACCCGGAGGCGCTGACCGTGATCGCGCAGGCCTGCCGCGACCACGAGCGCCTCCAGTTCGAGTACCGCCGCCGCGACGGCGAGGAGGCCACCCGCGCGGTGGAGCCGCACCGGCTCGTGTCGGTCGGCCAGCGCTGGTACCTCGTCGCCTGGGACACCCACCGCCAGGACTGGCGCACGTTCCGCGTCGACCGGCTCACCGCGCCGCGCACGTCCGGCGCGCGCTTCTTCCCGCGCACGCTGCCGGCGCCGGACGCCGCGACGTTCGTGCGCCGCTCGCTGGACCAGCAGCCGCGCACGTACACGGCCGAGCTGACCGTCGCCGCCCCCGCCGACGTCGTCAACGAGCAGATCCACTGGGTCGGCGGTCGGGCCGAGGCGATCGACGACGAGCGCTGCCGCGTGTGCTTCCGCGGCGACTCGCTGGCCTGGCTGTGCGCGTGCGTGTCGCTGCTCGAGTGGGAGTACGAGCTGCACGGCCCGCCCGAGCTCGCCGCGCGGCTGCACGAGGTCGCCGGCCGCATCGGCCGCGGCGCGCCCGCCGCCTGACCGGCGCTACTCGCGCATCCCGGCTCCCGCGGCCAGGGGCGCCCGCGCCGCGATCGCGGCCGGCACGAGCATCCCGGCCAGCCCCAGCGCGGCGGCCCCGGCGAGGATCGGCCCGACCTCGCCCAGCGGGACCACCAGGCCGCCCGCCGACGGGTCGGCGCCCACGCCCGACATCGACACCGCCACGACGGCGACGCCGCCGGCGACGCCGACGAGGGCCACCGTGAGCGCCTCGAGCGTCAGCGCGCGCAGCACCTGGCGGCGCGTCGCGCCCGCCAGCCGCGCGAGCGCGAGCTCGCGGCGGCGCTCGGCGGCGGCCAGCGTGCCGCTGTTGACGACCGCCATGGCGGCCAGCAGCGTCATCAGCGCGATCACGACCCACTGGGCGCGGGCGTCGTCGGCGCCCGCGGCGCGCACGCCGGCCAGGTACCCGGCGCGATCGAGCGCGACCGCGGACGCGTCGGCGTGCGCCAGGCGCCGCACGCCGCGCGCGACGCGCGCCGCGTCGCCCGGCCGGGCGGTCACGAACACCGCGTCGTCGACGGCGGCGGTCGCGTGCGCGAGCGCGACGTCGTGGTCGAGGACGACGTCGCCCAGCCCGTCGGCGCGGTCGTAGATCGCCACGACGCGCAGCCGCGCGGGCGTCGCGTCGGCCAGGCGCGCGTCGAGCACGTCGCCCACCTCGACGCGGTCGCCGGCGAGATCGTCGCTGACCGCCACGTCGTGGCCGCCGACGGCCTCCAGCGAGCCGGCCAGCACGCGCAGGTCGAGCGCGCCGCGCGCCTGATCGGGGTCGAGGCCGGCCGCGGTCCACGGCTCGTCGTCGTTCGTGAGCCCGCCGTCGAGCAGCGCGACCTCGGTCGACACGACCCCGGCGGCCGCGGCGACGCCGGGCAGCGCGCGGGCCTCGCGCGCCAGCGACGGCGGCAGCCCGGCCGGGGAGGCGGGCGCGAGCACCGCGGTCGCGGCCGTGCGCTGCGCCGTGACCTCGCGCGTGCGCTCCTGAGCGGTGGCGAGCGTGAGCGACTGCGTCGCGGCGATCGCGATGACCAGCGCGATCGCGGCGGCCACCGCGCCGGTGCGCCGGCGCCCGGTGGCCAGCGCCGAGCCGGCCAGGAACGCCGCGCCGCCGCCCGCCCGCCGCAGCGGCGCGCCCAGCAGCCCGGCGGGCCCGCCGAGCGCGATCGGCGCCAGGAAGGCGAGGGCGAGCGCGAACGTGAACGCGAACAGGCCGGAGAACTCGACGCCGTGCGACCCCAGCACGATGAGCAGCGCGATCCCGCCGCCGAGGGCGGTCAGGCCGAGCAGCAGCCGCACGAGCGACGCGCGGCGGGGCGGCACGGCCGCCTCGACGAGCGCCGCGCCCGGCCGCATGGCCAGCGCGCGCCGCACCGCGACGAGGGAGGCGAGCACGGCGACGACGGCGCCGGTGGCGATCGCGGTCGCGTCCGGGATCCAGTGGCGGTCGATGCGGAAGCCGTCCGGCGCCAGGCCCACGTCGGTGAGCACGGCGGCCGCCGGGCCGGCCAGCAGCGCGGCGGCCGCGCAGCCGGCGACGCCCGCCAGGAGCCCCACGAGCGCGACCTCGCCGATGAGCAGCCGCCGCACCTGGCCGGGCGTGGCGCCGACGGCGCGCAGCAGCGCGAGCTCGCGCCGGCGGCGCTCGACGACGAAGGCGAGGGTGCCGGCGACGACGAACACCGCGATCGCGATCGTCATGCCGCCGCTGGAGGCGACGATGGCCACGAGCGCCTCGCGCTCGTACGCGCGCGGGTCCCCGGGGTCGGCGGCGCTCGCGTGCCGGTGGTCGAGCGCCTGGGCGCCCGGCCCGGCCGCGGCGGCGACCCGCTCGCGCAGCTCGCCCGCCGCCCGCCCGTCCTCGGCGACGACGGCGATCGCGTCGAACCCCGGCTCGCGGCCGGTGAGCGACTGGGCCTGCTCGGCCGTCACGAACGCCGCGCTCTGGCGCGCCTGCTGGTCCGCGGGCGCGGCGGTGACGCCGGTCAGCGTCAGCGCCCGCGTGCCGGCGGGCGTGACGAGGCGGACGCGGTCGCCGGCCGCGAACCCGCCGGCCCGGGCCAGGCGCGCGTCGAGCACGATCTCGTCCGGGGCGCGCGGGGGGCGGCCGGCGCGCAGCGCGTACGGGGTGAGCGCCGCGCTGTCCCAGCCGTGCGCGTGCGCCGCCTCGCCCCCGGCGGCGGGCAGGGGGCGGCCGCGGCGATCCAGAACCGCGATCGGGACGCTCACGTCGCCGACCGCGGCGCGCACGCCGGGCACCTTCGCGACCCGCGCGACGGCCGCGGCGTCCAGCGGCGCGGCGCGCCGCACGTCGACGGTCACGCGGTCCTCGCCGCTGCCGAACGCGATCTCGGGATCGGCCCGCACGACCGCGTCGGCCGCGGCGTAGCGGCCGGGGCCCGGGGCGCCGAGCCCGCTCGCCATCACCTGCCCGGCGAGCGCGACGACGGTGGCGGTCAGGGCGAGCATGACGAACGTGCCGGCGACCGAGCCGGCGCGGGTGCGCAGCATGCGCAGGGCGAGCGCGACCACGTCAGGCCTCCAGCGCGGTCATGCGCTCGGCGACGGCCTCGGCGGTGGGCGCGGACAGGTCGTCGGCGATCCGGCCGTCGGCCAGGAAGACGACGCGGTCGGCGTGCGCGGCGACCACCGGGTCGTGGGTGACGACCACGAGCGTGCGGCCCTGCTCGTCGACGGCGGCGCGCAGGAGCGCCAGCACGTCGCGGGCGCTCGCCCGGTCGAGGGCGCCGGTCGGCTCGTCGGCGAAGATCACCTCGGGGTCGCCGATCAGCGCGCGGGCGATCGCGACGCGCTGCTGCTGGCCGCCCGAGAGCTGGGCGGGCCGGTGGCGGGCGCGGTCGGCGAGCCCGACGCGGGCGAGCGCGGCGCGCACGTCGCGGCGGCGCGGCCGCTCGCCGGCGAGGCGCAGCGGCAGCGCCACGTTCTGCTCGGCGGTCAGCGAGGGCAGCAGGTTGAAGGCCTGGAAGACGAAGCCGACGCGCCGGCGGCGCAGCCGCGCGAGCGCGCGCTCTCCGAGGTCGGTCAGCTCGGTGTCGCCGAGGCGGACGCTGCCGCGGTCCGGGCGGTCGAGCCCGGCCGCGCACTGCAGCAGCGTGGTCTTGCCCGAGCCCGACGGGCCCATGATCGCGGTGGCGGCGCCGGCCTCGAAGGCGAGCGTGAGGTCGTCGAGCGCGGTGACGCGGCCGTCGCCGGCGCCGTGGGTCTTGGCGACCGCCCGCAGCTCGACCGCCGCGGCGCGGCGCGCGGCCGGCGGGACCGGGCTCGGGTGGAGGGTCGTGGTCATGGGTCGAGGATCGATCGCGGCCGGGCGCGCCGCCATGGAGCCACCAGGCCAGCCCGCCTGGGGCTGCCCACAGGCGCCGCGCTGCGGCGGGCACGAGCGCAGGTTGGAACGCGCCGGGCCGGGGAACCGAACCGGCATGCCCAGTGACCTCGAGCTCGCCTCTCACATCGCGGTCGCGGCGGCGCTCGGCGCGCTGCTCGGGCTCGAGCGCGAGCGCCGCGGCCAGGTGGCGGGGATGCGCACCCACGCGCTCGTCGCCGTCGGCGCCGCGATCTTCACGATCGCCGGCGCCTACGGCTTCGAGAGCCTCGACCGCGGTCCCAGCGGCGACCCGATGCGCGTGGCCGCGCAGGTCGCCTCCGGCATCGGCTTCATCGGCGCCGGCGCGATCCTGCGCGAGGGCGCCGCCGTCCGCGGGCTCACGACGGCGGCCGGGCTGTGGACCGCGGCCGCGATCGGGATGGCCACGGGCGCGGGGATGCTCGCCGTCGCCGCCGTCAGCACCGTGCTCATCCTCGTGCTGCTCGTGGGGCTCGGCCGGGTGCGGCTGCGGGTGCTCGACCGCTTCGGCGGCGGCATGCGGATCGTCACCGTCGACTACGAGCAGGGCCACGGCACGCTGGCGCCGGTCCTCGACCGCCTGCGCGACGCCGGCGCCCAGGTCCACGACATCACGATCGAGGACGCCGGCGACACGCGGCGCCGCAGCGTGTCGCTGACGGTCCGCACGCCGCGGCCCGAGGACCTGGACGCCGCGATCGCGGAGCTCGCCGCGCTCGAGGAGGTCCACGACGCAGCGGTCCGGCCCGCGCCGAGCTGAGCGCCGGCTCTAGGCGGGGACGGTGACCCCGCCGGGCGCCGCGCCGGGCCGGGTCCGCCAGGCCTCGAGCGCGACGACGAGCGCCAGCACCGCAACGACGCTGCCGATCACCTCGAACGTCGTCTCCAGCCCCAGCGGCGTCGACAACGCGCCGGCCAGCACCGCGGGCAGCGACAGCGAGGCGTAGGCGACGACGTAGAACGCCGACATCACCTCGGCCCGGTGCGTGGGCGGGATCACCACCGACAGCGCCCGCAGCGCGCCGAGGAAGGCGACGCCGAACCCGCCGCCGCCGACCAGGGCGCCGGCCAGCAGCAGCGGGCCGGAGTCCAGCGCGGCCGCCGCCACGATCAGCGCGATCCCGGCCGACAGCGCGATCGAGCCGCCGGTGGCGCAGCGCCAGGCGGCCGCGCGGCCGAACGCGAGCTGGGTCAGGGCGCCGGCCCCGCACAGCGCGAGCACGACGGACCCGGCCACGACGTGGTCGGCGGAGTCGAACAGCGAGGCGGCCAGCTGCGGCCCGAGCGCGAGGAAGAGGCCGCCGATCGACCACGAGGAGAGCACGGCCAGCGACGCCAGCAGGAAGGGCCGGCGCACCGCCGGCGGCACGCGCGGCACCTGCGGCGTGAGGCGCAGCCGCGACCGCTCGCGCACCGGCTCCGGCATCGCCAGCGCGCCGGCGAGCGCGACCGCGAACAGCACCACGAGGACGAGGTAGGGCACGACGCGCGGCGCGGGCGCGAGCTCGACGAGCACGGACGCCACGAACGTGCCGAGGCCCATCCCGGCGGCGCTCACGACGCCGTTGGCGAGGCCGACCCCGGCCGGATCGCGGCGCGGATGGAGGTCGAGCATCGCGGCGCTGGCCGCGCCGAGCGCCAGCCCGGTGGCGACGCCCTGCACCGCCCGCGCGACGAACAGCCACTCGACCGACCCGGCGCTCGCGAACAGCACCGAGGTGCCGATCAGCGTCGCGAGCGAGACGATCAGCACCGGCCGGCGCCCGACGACGTCGGACACCCCGCCGGCCAGCAGGAGCGAGCCGAGGACGCCGAACGCGTAGACGGCGAAGACGAGCGTGAGGACGGTCGGCGAGAAGCCCCACAGCTCGCGGTACGTCGCGTACAGCGGCGACGGCGTCGCCGAGGCAAACAGGGCGAGGCCGATGACGGAGGTGACGAGCGCGTAGGCCGGCCACGGCCCGAGCGTGCGGCGGGACGGGCGCGGCGGCGGAGGGGCGATGGTGGTGACGGACATGGGCTCCTTCGCTGTTTCCAAAGTCTTGGAAATAGAAGAGCAGTTGTAGCATGCCCGTCATGCCGGCCCGGTCTCCCGTACGCGACCGCATCCCCCACCCGCCCGTCGAGAGCCTCGAGCTCACGACGATCCTGCGCACGCTCGGCGACCCGCTGCGCCTGGAGATCGTGCGCGCGCTCGCCGACGGCGAGCGGCCCTGCGGCGAGCTCTCCGAGGAGCTCGGCGTGCCGACGTCCACCGGCTCCTACCACCTGAGGCTGCTGCGCGAGGCCGGCGTCACCCGCACGCGCGCCAGCGGCACGGCGCGCTACATCTCGCTGCGGCGCGACGACCTCGAGGCCCGCTTCCCGGGCCTGCTCGACGTCCTCCTGTCGAGCTGAGCCGGCCTACGCGGCGACCGCGTCCGCACCCGCGCCGGCGGCATCGGCCGCGCGGGCGTGCTGGGCGATCGCGCGCACGATCGTCGGGCAGGCGCCCGCCGGCAGGTCGTGCCCCATGCCGTGGATCGTCTCCAGCCGGGCGCCCGGGATCGCCTTCGCCGTGGCGCGCCCGCCCGTCGGGTGGACCATCCGGTCGCGGTCGCCGTGGATCACCAGCGTGGGCGCCCGGATCCCGCGCAGCGCCGCGGTGCGGTCGCCCGACTTCAGGATCGCGGCCATCTGCCGCGCCACGCCGGCCGGGTTGAAGCCGCGGTCGAACGCCGCGCCGGCGATCGCGCGGACCCGCTCCTCGTCGTAGGGGAACCCGCGCGAGCCGATGTGGCGGAACATCGCCACCGCGCGCAGCACCGCCTCGTCGCGGTCGTGCGGCCGCTTGCGGAACATCAGGCGCATCGTCGACAGCGCGGGCTGCCCCACCCGGCGGGCGCCGGTCGTCGACATGATCGAGACGAGGCTGCGCACCGACTCCGGATGACGCGCCGCGAGCATCTGGCCGATCATGCCGCCCATCGAGACGCCCACGACGTGGGCCGGGGCGCGGCCCAGCGCGTCGAGCAGGCCGGCGGCGTCGTCGGCCATGTCGTCGAGCGTGTACTGGCCGGCCGGGAAGCGGCGCAGGATGATGTCGCGGGTCGACGGGGGCGGCGTCGTCGCGGACGTCGAGCGGCCGGTGTCGCGGTTGTCGTAGCGGATGACGTAGAAGCCCTCGGCGGCGAGCGCGTCGCACATCTCCGGCGGCCACGTGATGAGCTGCTGACCCAGCCCGGCGACGAGCAGCAGCGGCGGGTCGTCCGGGTCGCCGAGGCCCTGCCAGCACAGCGTGATCCCGCGCCCGACGTCGGTCAGCCGCTCCTCGTGCTCGATCGGGTCGCCCTGGGTCATCCTCACGCTCCTGTGGTGGCCGGTACGGGACCGTACCAGGGGACGAACGGCAGGCTTCCTGATACCAATCGCGCACCGGACCGCAACAAGGAGGAGAGAGCGTGGACGTCCTGGAGCAGTTCGCCCTCGACGGCAAGGTGGCGCTGGTGACCGGCGCGGCCTCCGGCCTGGGCGCGCAGTACGCGGCGGCGATGGCCGAGGCGGGCGCCGACGTCGCGTGCGTCGACATCGACGAGGCCGGCCTGGCCGAGACCGTCAACGTGGTCGAGTCGCACGGCCGCCGGGCGGTGGCGCTGCGCTGCGACGTCTCCGACGAGCAGCAGGTCGCCGACACGGTCGCGGCGGCGGTCGACCGGCTCGGCCGCCTCGACATCGTGTTCAACAACGCCGGCGTCGCCGACGCCGAGCCGCTGCTCGTCCACGAGTACAAGACGCCGGAGTGGCGGCGCGTGCTGGGGATCAACCTCGACGGCGTCTTCTTCGTGGCGCGCGAGACGCTGAAGGTCATGGTCCCGCAGCGCTCGGGCAAGCAGATCATCACCGCCTCGATGTGGGGGCTGACCGGCTCGTCGAGCCTGTTCCCCGCGCCCGCCTACGTCGCGGCCAAGGGCGCGGTCGTCAACCTCACGCGCGAGCTCGGGCTCGAGTACGCCCAGCACGGGATCCAGGTCAACGCGATCTGCCCCGGCTTCTTCCGCACGCGGCTGGGCGACTTCCACGACGAGACCGTGCTCGGCGCGATGACCGACTTCACGCCGATGGGCCGCATCGCCGAGGCCGAGGAGATCAAGGGGCCCGCGCTCTTCCTGGCCTCGGCCGCATCGGACTTCATGACCGGCCAGACGCTCGTCGTCGACGGCGGCTGCATGGCCAAGTAGGACGCACAGAGGCCCGGCGGGGGGAGGAGAGGGAGAGGGGTCCCCGCCGGGCGTGCGCGTTGGTGTGCGGCGAACCGTACGCCCGCGGACGCCGGCGCTCGATCTCAAGCGCCGATCGCGCGATAACGCCCGGGTAGGATCGCGGCACTCCTGATGACAGCGTGACGCCAATCACTTGATGACATGCTGTCGCCAGTGTACGCTGCCGGCGCTGCCGGGCCCTCGAGACGCGAGGGCCGAACCCAGCCAAGGAGGGTCCACCCCCATGCGCACCTCGAGAACGCTCGCGGCCTCATGCGCGGCCGCACTCGCCCTGGTCGCCGTCCCCGGCGCCCAGGCCGCCACCCAGCCCGCGACGCGCCTGATCGAGCAGGCCGACCGCGCCACCGAGCGGGCGGACGCCGCCGTCGAGCGGGCCGACCGCGCCGTCCACACGGCCCACGAGATCGGCGCCAACGCGAACCTCGCGGCCGCCGACCGGCTCCTCGAGGGCGCCGACCGCGAGCTGCACCGCGCCCACCGGATCCTCCACCGGGTCGCCGGCCACGCGCGGGCCGACCGCCTGAGCGCCGCCGACGACCGGGCCCTCGAGCGGGCCGACCGCCTCATCGAGTCGGCCGACCGCAAGATCGAGCGCGCCGACCGCCACACGCACGCCGCCGTCGGCGAGACCAGCGGGCGTCAGCAGCAGCTGGTCCGCGCCGCCGACCGGATCCTCGAGCGGGCGCACCGCCGCGCCGAGCGCGCCGACCGGCTGATCGAGTCGGCCCACCGCGCCATCCACCGCGCGTCCTAGCGGACGCCGCGGTCCGTTCACCACCCACCGGAGAAGCGCATGCCCCTGACCGACCCCTCGAACCAGCTCACGCGCCGGACGTTCCTGTCCGGCGCGGCGAAGACCGGCCTGGCCGCCGGCGCGGCGATGGCCGCGCCCGGGATGCTGACCGCCGCCGCCCGCGCGCAGTCGGCGCCCCGGCCGGGCATGAACATCCTGTTCATCATCGTCGACCAGATGCGCACCCCCTGGGTGTACCTGCCGCCGAAGCTGCAGCGCAGGGCGATGCCGACGATCACGGCGCTGGCCGGCGAGGGCGTGCGCTTCTCCAACTTCTTCACCGCCTCGAACATGTGCACGCCGTCGCGGGCCGTGCAGGCGACCGGCCTGTACACCCACCAGACGGCGATCTTCGCCACCACCCCGCCGACCGACCTCAACCCGGGCTTCCCGACCTTCGGGTCGATGCTGCGGGCCAACGGCTACGACACGTACTGGTTCGGCAAGTGGCACCTGTCGGGCGACCAGCTCGGCAACTGCGAGCCCGAGCCCTACGAGCGCTACGGCTTCACCGCCGACTGGCCGGGCTCCGGCACCTGCCCGTCGCCCAACGGCGGCGCCGGCGAGGGCCTGGCGATGGACCCGCTCATCCGCCAGCAGTTCATCGACTGGCTGCGGTCGCGCCCGGCCAACGAGGAGAAGCCGTGGGCGGCCACGGTGAGCCTCGTCAACCCGCACGACATCGCCTGGTACCCGCGCTTCACGCGGTTCGTCGAGGGCCAGTCGTCGGCGCCGAAGATCTTCCACCACCTGCCGGCCAACTACGAGACCGCGCGCGAGCGCGAGGAGCGCGAGAAGCCGGAGATGCAGCGGCGCGCGCAGCAGATCGAGAACGAGCTGTTCGGGTTCATGCCCGACGACCGCAGCCGCCAGCGGCTGTGGACGAAGATGCTGGACACCTACCTGCTGATGCACCAGCAGGTCGACGTCCAGCTCAGCCTGGTGCTGAAGGCGCTGGCGCAGTCGCCGTGGGCGCACAACACGGTCGTGATCTTCACGTCCGACCACGGCGAGTACGCGGGCGCGCACGGCATGCGCGGCAAGGGCTTCGGGTTCTACGAGGAGGGCGTGCGCGTCCCGCTCGTCGTCAAGGACCCGAGCGGCACGTGGACGAAGGCGATCCGCCAGGACCGCAAGCAGCTCGCGTCGAGCGCCGACCTCGCCGCGCTCATGCTGACGATCGCCACCGGCGGCAACGACTGGCGCGGCGACTCCGACTACGCGCAGATCGCCAGCCGGGCCGACATCGCGAGCATCCTGCGGGACCCGGAGGCGCCGGGCCGCGCCTACGTCGCCTACGCGACCGACGAGCCGGGCACGACGTCGCAGATCCCGACGACGCAGCAGCTCAAGCCGGCGCCCAACCACATCACGGGCGTGCGCACGCCGCACGGCAAGTTCGCCCGCTACGCGTTCTGGAAGGACGGCGGCAACCAGATCGACGAGTCGCGCCCGGTCCAGTACGAGGCCTACGACTACGGGACGCGCAACGGCCGTCGCGAGCTCGACAACGTGTACCGGCGGCGCCGGGTCCACCGCCACGACCGGGCGCTGGTGCGGCGTCTGGAGAGCCTCCTCGACAAGGCGATGGAGGAGGAGATCCAGGCGACGCTCCCGGCCGGCCTGCAGCCGGTCCAGGACCAGGCCTACCAGGACTGGTTCTCGCAGCCGCCGGGCGAGTTCACCTGGCGCACCGACAACTGAGGCGACGGTCCTCAGCGGGACCGCGGCCGGGTGGGTGGCCCGGCCGCGGCTCCCGACCGAGGATTCGCCCACCCGGACGCCGGGCACACACTCGCCGATGCCCGACTCCGCCTCCACCACCGCTCCGCTCTCCGCGCAGGAGCTCGCGCGGATGGACGCCTACTGGCGCGCCGCCAACTACCTGTCGGTCGGCCAGATCTACCTGCTCGACAACCCGCTGCTGCGCGAGCCGCTGCGCCTCGAGCACGTCAAGCCGCGCCTGCTCGGCCACTGGGGCACGACGCCCGGGCTGAACTTCGTCTACGTGCACATGAACCGGGTGATCAAGCGCGACGACCTGAACGCGATCTCCATCACCGGTCCGGGGCACGGCGGTCCGGGTCTGGTCGCCAACGTCTACCTCGAGGGCACCTACACCGAGGTCTACCCGAACATCGGCCACGACGACGAGGGCCTGCGGCGCCTGTTCCGCCAGTTCTCGTTCCCCGGCGGGATCCCCAGCCACGTGGCGCCCGAGACGCCCGGCTCGATCAACGAGGGGGGCGAGCTGGGCTACTCGCTGGCGCACGCCTACGGGGCCGCGTTCGACAACCCCGACCTGCTGGTCTGCTGCGTCGTCGGCGACGGCGAGGCCGAGACCGGGCCGCTGGCGGCGAGCTGGCACTCCAACAAGTTCCTCAACCCCGCCGTCGACGGCGCGGTCCTGCCGATCCTGCACCTCAACGGCTACAAGATCGCCAACCCGACGATCCTCGCGCGCATCCCCGACGACGAGCTGCGCGCGCTGATGGAGGGCTACGGGTACGCGCCGCGGTTCGTGGCCGGCGACGACCCGGCCGAGATGCACCAGCTGATGGCCGCGACGATGGACCAGGTCGTCGGCGAGATCCGCGAGATCCAGCGCCGCGCGCGCGAGGACGGGGACCTGTCGCGCCCGCGCTGGCCGATGATCGTGCTGCGCACGCCGAAGGGCTGGACCGGCCCCAAGGAGGTCGACGGCGTCCCGGTCGAGAACACGTTCCGCTCCCACCAGGTGCCGCTCTCGGGCCTGGCCCAGCGGCCCGACCACCTGCAGGCGCTCGAGGCGTGGATGCGCTCCTACCGGCCGGAGGAGCTGTTCGACGAGCAGGGCGCGCTGCGGCCCGAGCTGGCCGAGCTCGCGCCCGAGGGCGAGCAGCGGATGGGCGCCAACCCGCACGCCAACGGCGGCCTGCTGACCCGGCCGCTGGAGCTGCCCGACTTCCGCGACTACGCGATCGAGGTCCCCCACCCCGGCGGCACCACCGCGGAGTCGACGCGGGTCCTCGGCGCGTTCCTGCGCGACGTCATCGCGCGCAACCCGAGCACGTTCCGCGTCATGGGGCCCGACGAGACGGCGTCCAACCGGCTCGCCGCCGTGTTCGAGCAGACGGACCGCACGTGGGTCGCCGAGGAGCTGCCGGGCGACGACCACCTCGCGCCCGACGGCCGGGTGATGGAGATCCTCAGCGAGCACCTGTGCCAGGGCTGGCTGGAGGGCTACCTGCTCACCGGCCGCCACGGGATCTTCAACTGCTACGAGGCGTTCATCCACATCGTCGACGCGATGTTCAACCAGCACGCGAAGTGGATGGAGATGACGAACCGGATCCCGTGGCGGGCGCCGGTGCCGTCGCTGACCTACCTGCTGTCGTCGCACGTGTGGCGCCAGGACCACAACGGCTTCTCCCACCAGGACCCGGGCTTCATCGACCACGTCGTCAACAAGAAGGCGAGCGTCATCCGCGTCTACCTGCCGCCGGACGCGAACACGCTGCTGTCGGTGACCGACCACTGCCTGCGCAGCCGCCAGTACGTGAACGTGATCGTCGCGGGCAAGCAGCCGGCGCTGCAGTACCTGACGATGGACGAGGCGATCCTCCACTGCACGCGCGGCCTGGGGATCTGGGACTGGGCCAGCAACGACGACGGCGACCCGGACGTGGTGCTCGCGTGCGCCGGCGACATCCCCACGCTCGAGACGCTCGCCGCCGCGTGGCTGCTGCGCCAGCACCTGCCCGACCTGCGCGTGCGGGTGATCAACGTCGTCGACCTGATGCGCCTGCAGGACGAGCGCGAGCACCCGCACGGGCTCTCGCGGCGCGAGTTCGACGCGCTGTTCACGACCGACAAGCCGATCGTGTTCGCCTACCACGGCTACCCGTGGCTGATCCACCGGCTCACCTACCGGGCGACCAACCACGACAACCTGCACGTGCGCGGCTACAAGGAGGAGGGCACGACCACGACGCCGTTCGACATGGTCATGCTCAACGACCTCGACCGCTTCCACCTGGTCATCGACGTGATCGACCGCGTGCCGGGGCTGGCGCAGCGGGCGGCGTCGCTGCGCCAGCACATGGTCGACGAGCGGCTGCGCCACCGCGCCTACACGCGCGAGGTCGGCGACGACCCGCCCGAGCTGCGCGACTGGGTGTGGCCGGGCACGACGCCGCCGCCGGAGGCGTCACCGCAGGCGCACCGCGGTCAGCCCGCCTGAGCGCCCCGCGCGGGCCGCGGCGCGGGACAGGCGACGTCCCGCGCCGGCAGCCGGCGCTTGATCAGGTAGGTGCTCGTCACGCGCGCCGAGCAGCGCGACGGGCGGACCGTGATCACGTGCTGGGCGCCCGGGTAGGTCAGCATCCGCGACGCCGGGAACGCGCGCGCCATCTGGACCGCCCACGCGTACGGGGTCCGCGCGTCGCGGGTGGCGCTGGCCACCAGGATCGGCGCCGGCGACGCCGACGGCGTGGCGAGCGGCACCGGCTTGGGCGTGAGGTCCAGGCCCTCGCACCCGGTGATGTAGCTGGTGGCCAGCGACGCGCCGTAGACCGGCGCGCGCCGCCCGACGTCGAGGACGATGTCCTGCATCTCGGCGAGCGTCGGGCGCTGCGGGTAGTCGAGGCAGTTCACGATCGAGAACGGCCCGCCGCTGTCGGTGTTGGGCCCCTGGGAGCGGGTCACCCGCCGCAGGAGCTCCTTCGCCTCCTCCTGCCGCCGGCCGGAGCCCTCGAGGGCGACGCGGACCGCGTCGGCGACGCGCCCGATCGCGACGTGGTTGTCCTCGAAGCCCATCATCAGCAGCGTCTGGTCGACGAAGTGCCAGCGGGTGTAGACCTCCCCGCCGCCGAGGTCGATGGGCCGCTCCTGCAGCAGGCGCAGCGCGGTCTCGAAGCGGGCCCGGGCGCGCGGACCGCGCTGGAAGTAGTAGCCCAGGGCCTCGTCGTTGCCGAGCGCGCCGACGCGCGTCAGCCCGTCGGTCGACTCGATCGGGTTGACCGTGCCGTCTAGCACGAACCGGCCCACCCGGTCGGGGTGGCGCATCGCGTACACGTAGCCGATGCGCGTGCCGTAGCTCATGCCGACGTAGTTGAGCTGCTCGTCGCCGACCGCGGCGCGCAGGGCGTCGAGGTCGTCGACGACGTCGACCGTGCCGATGTGGTCGATGAACGCGGCGTTGCGCTCGCGGCAGGCGCGGTTGACCTCGGCGATCGCGGCCGCGTGGCGGGCGACGACGTCACGCCAGTCGACGGGGCCGGTCGCCGGGCGGTCGACCCACGGGCCGTCGCAGCCCTCGAGCGCGGGGCGGGTGTCGCCGATGCCGCGCGGGTCCCAGGAGACGATGTCGAAGCGCGCGCGCACGTCGGGGGGCAGGACCTCGGCCATCGTCGGCATGAAGTCGCGCCCGCTGCCGCCGGGGCCGCCCGGGTTGAAGAACAGCGTCCCGATGCGCGCGCGGCGCGGTCCGGTCGCGCGGGCGCGCACGAGCGCGAGCTCGAACGTGCCCGCGGCGGGCGCCGAGCGGTCCATCGGCACCGGGAAGGTCGCGCACTCCAGGCCCTTGAGGTCGGCGCGCGCGCACGGCGCCCAGTCGATCGCCGAGCCCGGGCCGCCGGCGCCCGCGAGCGCCGCGCCGGGCGCGGCCGCCACGCCAAGGATCGTCATCACCCCGATCAGCGCGAGCCTCCGCGCCCGCCGTCCCGACGACCCGATCCTCGACATCCCGCGCAGCATCCGTGCAACCCCTTCCCTCGTACGACTGGTGCTGGCGGGGCGCGATGATATGCGGGCGTCCCGGTTTTCGGCCGCTCCCCGTCCGCGTCAGCGGCCGAACCAGCGGGCGCGCCGCGCCGCGCCGAACTGCGCCTTCTCGGCCGCGTAGGCGGCCGACGGCTCGTGACGCTCGGCGTGCGGGGCGTCGCCGCGCAGGAAGTTGACCTGCACCTTGCCGACGAGCCCGCCGCCGAACTCGGCGTAGCAGACGCCGGTGCCCTCGTAGGGGTCCGGCGGCGGCGCGCCGGCGACCTGCGCGGCGATGTCGTCGGCGACCACGAGCGCGGCCGACTCGGCGAAGATGCCGGCCTTCGGCACCGTCCGCGGACCCGTGCAGACGTCGCCGATCGCGTACACGCCGGGGAACTCGGTGCGCAGGTTCGCCTGGTCGACCGGCACCCAGCCGTTCGGCGCCAGGCCGCTGGCGGGCAGCGGGTCGGGCGCGCGATGGACGGGGATCCCGACGAACAGGTCGTAGGCGATCGTGCCGCCGTCGGCCAGATGCGCCTCCCGCGCGGACGGGTCGATGCTCGTGACGAGCGTCTGCGTGCGCACGTCGATGCCGCGGGCATCGAGGGCGTCGATGAACATCTGCGACACCTCGCCGGTGACCGGGACCGGGCGCTGCATCGGGAACGTGTTCGTGAACGTGACGGCGTCGCGGATCCCGCGCTCGCGGAAGAGCTCGTCGATCATGAACACGCCCTCGAACGGCGCGGGCGGGCACTTGAACGGGTGGCCGAGCACCGAGAGCAGGACGCGGCCGCCGTCGAAGCGGTCGAGCTCGTCGCGCAGGCGCGCGGCGCCGGCGAGCGTGTAGTACTCGTGGCCGCCCTCGAGGAAGCCGGGCGTGGCGGCCATGTCGTAGTCCGCGCCCATCGCGACGACGAGGACGTCGGCGTCATACGTGGCCGCGTCGGTCTGCACGCGCCGGGCGGCGGGGTCGATGCCGACGACGGTCTCCTGCCGGAACGTGACGCCGTCCTTGGCGATGTCGGCGTACGGGAGGCGCACCTCGTCGGGCGTCTCGCGCCCGAGCATCACCTCGAGCTTGGAGAAGCCGAAGAGGAAGGCGTCGTTGCGGTCGATCAGCGTGACGTCGACCGCGTCGGAGAGCGTCTCGGACAGACGTGTCGCGAGTTCGAGCCCGCCGAAGCCCGCGCCGAGGATCACGACGTGTCGCTTCATGGCGCGACGCTACGCCTCCGCGGGAAGCGCGCGCTGGGGGGATTCCTCAGGGCGCGCCGGGCACGCCGAGCGGCATCGGGTGGTCGGGCGTGATCGCCTCCGCGATCCGCCGCAGGATGACCTCGCTGGTGTTGGAGCCGTCGAAGGTCGCGCCGATCGCCCGCGTGGAGACGATCGCCACGCTGAGCTTCTCCGCCGGCAGGTAGGCCATGACGCCGGCGTAGTTGTTGACGTACGGGTTCTGGACCCGCCACTCGCCGGCCATGACGAGACCGAGCCCGTAGCCGACGCCGGGGATCGGCGCCCTCGCGACGGGCGGGAGCTCGACGAGCTCGCGCTCGCTGGCCCGGTTGATGAGCTCCGCGCCGAGGATGCCGCGAGCGGACCTGGTGACGTCGTCGATCGTGCTCACCATGAGCTGGCCGTTGCCGAGGCCCCACGACGGGCTCCAGAAGCTGGTGTCCTCGTAGGGTCCTCGGTCGGTGCCGAAGGCGTGCAGGACCGGCGCCGTCATCTTCGCGGTGCGCGTGATCGTCGTGTGGCGCAGCCGCAGCGGCGTGAAGATCCGCTCGCGCACGAGCGTCGCGAACGGCTTGCCCGTCACCGCGCTGAGGACGCGCCCGAGCAGCACGAAGTTCGTGTGCGCGTAGTGGAAGCAGGCGCCCGGCTCGCAGATCAGCGGCTGCGCGAAGGCGTGGTCGAGCAGCTCCTGCTCGCTCCACAGCCGGAACGGGTTGGCGAGCAGCAGATCGACGAACGCCTGGTTGCCCTGGATCCAGTCCGGATAGCCGGAGATCGCGTGGCCGAGCATCCGCAGCGTGACGCGGTCGGCGTTGGGCGCGCCGCTGTTCGGCAGGTGCTTGGACAGCGGGTCGTCGAGGCTGAGCTTCCCCTCCTGCTGGAGCTGCAGCAGGATCGTCGTGATGTACGGGATGGTCTCCGACCCCATCCGGAACGACATGTCCGTCGTCGCGGGGACCCCGGTCATCGTCTCCCCGAGCGCCGCCTTCACGACGGTGCGCCGCCCGCGGTCGACGCGCACGATCGCGCCCTGGAGATGCTGCTCCTGCATGACCGCGCGCGTGGCCGCGATGACCTTCTGCGCCTCGGGGCTCTGACGCGCCGCCGAGGCCGGCTGCGCCGCGACGGCGAGCCCGCCCAGCGCCAGGCAGATCGCGACGACCGCCGCGAGTCGGACCGGCGTGTGGCGGCGGATCGTCGAGGCGAGGCCGGTCACGGCGCGGAATCCAACCATGCGGCGCGAGCCGGCGTCGGGTGATCTTTCTGCCCGGGACCGGTCGCTACGCCGCGGCGCGCTCCTCGAGCGGGCGGCGGCGCAGGCCGACGCGCTCGAGCGCCGGCGGGATGACCGCCTGGGACGGGTCCATCGTGCCGACGTCGGTGCCGGGCGGGACGATCTCGTCGATGCGGTCGAGGATGTCGTCGGAGAGGACGACGTCGAGGCCGGCGAGGAGGTCGTCGAGGTGCGCCATCGTGCGGGGGCCGAGCAGGGCGCTGCTGACGCCCGGGTGGGCGATCGCGAAGGCCATCGCCAGATGCGTCATCGGGAGGCCGGCCTCGTCGGCGAGCGCGACGATCCGCTCGACGGCCTCGATGCGCTGCTCGTCGGCGAAGCCCTGCAGGAAGGGGGCGCGGACGAGGTCGATCTCGCGGCCCCTGCGGACGCGCCCGGTGAGCATCCCCTGGCCGAGCGGCCCCCACACGAGCACGCCCATCCCGAAGCGCTGCGCGAGCGGCAGCACCTCGCGCTCGATGCCGCGGTTGAGGATCGAGTAGGGCGGCTGCTCGGTGCGGAAGCGCTCCAGGCCGCGGCGCTCGGCCACCCACTGGGCGTCGACGATGTCCGACGGGAGCGTGGTGGACGACCCGATCGCGCGGACCTTCCCGCTGCGGATCAGGTCCGTCAGCGCCGACAGCGTCTCCTCGACGTCGGTGTCGAAGTCGGGGCGGTGAACCTGGTAGATGTCGATGTAGTCGGTCTGCAGCCGCCGCAGCGAGCCCTCGACGGCGGCCATGATCCAGCGCCGCGAGGCGCCGCGCTGGTTGGGGTCCTCGCCCATCGGGCGGGTGAACTTCGTGGCCAGGACGACGCTGTCGCGACGGCCCTTGAGCGCCTTGCCGACGACCTCCTCGGAGGCGCCCAGCGAGTAGCCGTCGGCGGTGTCGACGAGGTTGATGCCGGCGTCGAGCGCCTTGTGGACGATGCGGATCGCGTCGTCGTGGTCGGGGTTGCCGATCGAGGCGCCGAGCAGCAGCGTGCCGAGCGCGTACGGGCTCACCTTGATGCCGGTGCGGCCGAGAGGGCGGTAGTGCATGGGGTTCCTTTGCCGTGGGCCCGCGTTCGCCGGGCGCCGTCGCCTACACTCACAAGCGGAATCACGTTCCGCATTGACTCCACTGTAGCGGAACGGCGTTCCGTTTATCAATGAGCGCGAGATCCGACGACACCCCAGCCCCCGCGCAGCGCCGCCGGCGCGCCGACGCGCAGCGCAACGTCGACGCGCTGCTGGCGGCCGCCAAGACCGCGTTCGCCGCCTCCGGCGTCGATGCGCCGGCCCGGGAGATCGCCGACCTGGCCGGGGTCGGCGTCGGCACGCTGTACCGCCACTTCCCCACGCGCACCGACCTCGTCGTCGCCGTGCTCGAGCGCGAGATCGACGCCTGCGCCGACGCGGCGGCCGCGCTGGCCGCCGAGCTCTCGCCTGCCGAGGCGCTCGGCGCCTGGCTGGACCGCTACACCGAGTTCCTGAAGACCAAGGACGGCCTCGCGACCGCGCTGCAGAAGGGCGAGCCCGCGTTCGAGGGCCTGGCCGAGCACTTCTGGCAGCGCCTCGGCCCCGCGCTCGAGTCGCTACTCGACGCCGCGGGCAAGAGCGGCGAGATCCGCACCGACGTCGACGCGCGCGAGCTGCTGTCGGCGGTCGGCAGCCTGTGCCTCCCGGTGCCGGGCGCGAGCGCCGGCTACAGCCGGCGGATGGTCGGCCTGCTCGTCGACGGGCTCAGGCAGCGCGCCCGAGAGGATTCGAACCTCTGACCTTCGGTTCCGTAGACCGACGCTCTATCCAGCTGAGCTACGGGCGCAGGCGACGCAGTCTAGCCACCGCGGAGCGGAGGCCGACGTGCGGTCGACAGCGGAGAGGGCGGGATTCGAACCCGCGATGGAGCATTCAACCCCATACTCGCTTAGCAGGCGAGTGCCTTCAGCCACTCGGCCACCTCTCCGGGGGAGAGCCAGTCAGTCTAGAGGCTCGCCGGCCGGCCCGGTCGACCGGCGGGTCGTCGCCGCGCGGCCTCGTGTATACGTCTCCCTGACACTGAGGAGGCGCCGCGCGGGCGGCCCTCCCGAGGAGAGAGGACCCTTCCCGCATGGCGCTGACCGACGAGGACGTTCGCGAGATCCTGCGCATCATCGACGAGACCCAGCTCGACGAGCTGCGCCTCGACACCGACGGCTTCTCGCTGCACGTGCGCCGCGGCGGCGCGTCCGGGTCCGCGCCGGCGCCGGCTCCGGCACCCGCGGCGCCGGCCCCCGGGCCCGCCGCGACGGCGCCCCGGGAGGAGCCGGCGGCCGCCCCGGCGCCGCCGGCGAGCGCCGCCGACAGCGACCACCACGAGATCGTCTCGCCGATGCTCGGGACCTTCTACCGCGCCGAGGCGCCCGGCCGCCCGCCGTTCGTCGAGGTCGGCGACCAGGTCGAGCCCGACACCGTCGTGTGCCTCATCGAGGTGATGAAGATGATGAACTCGATCCAGGCCGGCGTGGCCGGCACGATCGTCGAGGTCTGCGCCGAGAACGCCGAGCTGGTCGAGCCCGGCGCGGTGCTGTTCCGCGTGGAGCCGGCGTCGTGAGCGCGCCGATCCGCCGGGTCTTCGTCGCCAACCGCGGCGAGATCGCCGTGCGCATCGTGCGCACGTGCCGCGAGCTGGGCATCGAGACCGTCGTCGCCGTGTCAGCCGCCGACCGCGACTCGACCGCGGCGCGCATGGCCGATCGCGCGGTGTGCATCGGCCCGCCGCCGCCGGGCGAGAGCTACCTGCGCCCGGAGACGATCGTCCACGCCGCGCTCGGCACGGACTGCGACGCGATCCACCCCGGCTACGGCTTCCTGTCGGAGAACCCGCGGCTGGCCGCGCTCGCGCGCGAGAACGACGTCCGCTTCGTCGGCCCGCCCGCCGAGGTGATCGAGCTGGCCGGCGACAAGCTGCGCGCCCGCGAGCTGGCCGAGCGCGCGGGCCTGCCGCTCGTGCCCGGCCGCGAGGTGAGCGCGCTCGCCGACGCGCAGGCGTTCGCCGAGCACGCCGGCTACCCGGTGCTGCTGAAGGCGGCCGCGGGCGGCGGCGGGCGCGGGATCAAGCTCGCGCACACGCCGCTGGAGCTGGAGCGCCTGTTCGGCCTCGCCGGGGCCGAGGCGGGCGCCGCGTTCGGCGACGACCGCCTGTACGTCGAGCGCTTCATCGCCGCCGCCCGCCACGTCGAGGTGCAGGTCGCCGCCGACGAGCACGGCGCCGTCGTCCACCTCGGCGAGCGCGACTGCTCGGTGCAGCGCCGCTACCAGAAGCTCGTCGAGGAGGCGCCCGCGCCGTACCTGCCCGACGCGGTCCGCGACGGGCTGCGCGCCGCCGCGGTCGCGTTCGCGCGCGAGATCGGCTACCGCAACCTCGGCACGGTCGAGTTCGTCGTCGACGCCGCGACGGGCGAGTTCTTCTTCCTGGAGATGAACTGCCGCATCCAGGTCGAGCACCCGGTCACCGAGGCGGTCACCGGGCTGGACCTGATCGCCGAGCAGCTGTCGATCGCCGCCGGCGAGCCGCTGCGCTTCGCCCAGGAGGACGTGCGGCTGGACGGGCACGCCGTCGAGTGCCGGCTGACCGCCGAGGACCCCTCGCGGGACTTCGCGCCCAGCCCGGGCCGGATCGAGCGGTTCGCGATCCCCGACCTCGCCGACCTGCGCGTCGACACGCACTGCGCCGACGGGACGGTCGTGCCGCCCTACTACGACTCGCTGCTGGCCAAGGTCATCGGCCACGGGCCCGACCGGGCCGCGGCGCTCGCGGTCGTCCGCCAGGCGCTGGAGGGCATGGAGGTCACCGGGGTGAACACCAACCGCGACCTCCTCGCCCGGGTCGTCACCGACGCCGCCTTCACCGGCGGCGCCGTGACGACCAGGTGGCTCGAGGAGTCGATGGCCTGAGCCGCGGGCGGCGGCTCAGCGCTCGCCGTAGGCCTCGCGGCTCGACCACAGCAGGGCGAGCACGATGAGGTTGATCACGAGGCTGATCAGCCCGCTGAAGCCGATCCCGTCGAGGCCGACGGCGATCAGGAACCCGAGGTCGTACGCCGCGCGGAACGCCACGACGAACAGGCCGACCAAGTACGCGAGGCGGTTGAGCGTGAGCAGCCCTCGACCGACCCACAGGTAGATCGCTCCCGCGATCAGGAACACGATGCCGGCGACGACGGCCTCCGTCGAGCTGTAGCCGTCGACGTCGCCGTTGAAGATCAGCAGCAGGATGCCGGCGATCAGCTGGAGGATGCCGATGATGATCGCGATGAACCCAACCAAGGCGGCGCCGCCCGGCGCCGACCGGTTCTCCGATGCTGCAGCCATGGACTCTCCCTTCCTGGACAGCGTGAATGGACGGCTTTCCGTTCGCCACGGGCCGACGATGCCCTCCCCGGCGTCGTACGCTGCGGGCCTCCCGGAGGGGTGGCAGAGCGGTCGAATGCACCGGTCTTGAAAACCGGAGTCGGTTCACGCCGACCGCGGGTTCGAATCCCGCCCCCTCCGCTGCTGCCCTCGACCTTCAGCCGCCCGTGGCCGCGCGGTAGCGCGCCTCGTCGAGGACGAGCCTCCACTCGCCGCGGGCCGGCGCGGTCGCTCGGAAGTGGGCGAAGTCGAAGGTGAGCACGGGCGCGTCGTGGCGCTCCGCGTAGGCCATGACGAGACCGTCGCAGTAGCCGAGGTCGAGGTCGCCGTAGGCCCGGTCGAGCTCGGCCGCGCGGCGGACCAGGGCCGGCGTGGCGAACCCGATCTCGTGCTCGCCGGCGGCGAGCGCCTCGAGCAGCAGCTGCGCCGAACGGCGCCCGACGCGGGCGCGCAGCAGGTGGTCGGCCTCGACGATGACCGGCTCCGGGACGACCAGGCGCCGGCCCAGGCGCGCGACCAGCTCGGCCGCGATGCCGTGCGCGCGGTCGCGGACGTTCGCGGCCGCGAGCAGCGGACCGGTGTCGGCGACGACGATCACTCGAGCCCGAGCTCGCGGAGGTAGCGCTCGGCCTGCGCGCCGAGGTCCTCCGGCCCCTCGCCGCTGGCGACCCACCGCGGCCGCGGGGCGGCGTCGGCCCGCACCCCCGCCTCGGCGAGGCGGACGACCGCCGCCGAGAACGACTCGCCCTCGCGGGCGTGCGAGCGGATGAGGTCGTCGGTCGACTCGGGCAGCGTGATCGTGCGGCGGACCATGGGGATTCGGTATGAGCACAGCCATCATACCGCTATTCGATCCTCGCGCCCCGCGTCACGGCGGTCTTGATCGCCTCGAGATCCTCGGGCTCCCATCCGCACAGCAGCCACCACGTGCAGAGCGCTCGCTGGATCGCGAAGTCCAGCCGCAGCGGGACGAAGCGGCCGCACGCGGCGCGCTCGAACGCCCGCGGCCCGTCGGTCAGGTACAGGTAGCGACGCGTGTGCCGGTGCTTGTAGGCCTGGACGTCGCGCCCGTCCTCCAGCGTCTCCTGCTGCATCCACATGAACCCGCTGGTGAGCCGCTCCCCCACGGCGGCCAACAGCGGGTCCCAGTGCGGGCGGTCGATCTGGAGCTCGTCGGCTTCGAAGCCGCGACAGGTGAATTCGCACATGCCCCGACCCTGTCGCGGGACATGTGACGGAACAAGACGCAGGCGCTACGCGTCGGTCGCGGAACCGTCGCGGGACTGCGCCGCCGCCTCGGCCGCCCGCAGCCGCTCGCCCAGCGCGACCAGGGCGTCCTCGGGGAGGGTCTCCTCGATCAGCGGGAACAGCCGGCGCTCCTCGAGCTCGACGTGGGCCGAGAGGCGGGCGCCGAGGTCGTGGAGGAGCTCGACCGGCGCCTCGGAGGCGAGGCGGTCGGCGTCGCGGCGGAACGCGACGTGCTCGAGCAGGACCTGCACGACGACCGGGTGGTCGGGGTCGGCGTACGCGGCGAACGCGGGGAGCAGCACCTCCTCCTCGATGCGGAAGTGCAGGCGCTCGCCGGTCTCCCAGTGCTCGCGGAACGCGCGCGCGGCGTCGGCGGCGGTCTCGGCGGTCGCGCGGCGCAGCTTCAGCGCGGACACCAGCGCCTGGTGGTGGTCCTGCGACAGCGGGACGAGCGCGGGGTGACGCTTCACGGTCCCCGCACCGTACCCGCCCTCGGATCCGCGGGGGCCGGGCGAACTACGGATTCACGATCGGGCTGGTCGCGGATCGCGGCGGGGCCCGCGCGTGGTCTCATGAGGGGATGCCGAGCCACGCCCGGGATCAGGTGTCCCCTCCGGACGACGCGGCGCGCATCGCCGCCAACCTCGCGTCGCTGCCGGGGCGGCGCTGGGTCGAGCGCCGCCGCGTGGTGCTCCTCGCGGCGGCCCTGCTGTTCGCCGGCGTCTTCGCGCTGCGCATGGCCGGCGGCGAGGCCTCCGACGGCATCGGCCTGCTGTACGTGGTGCCGATCTCGCTCGTCGCGCTGGAGCTCGGCCTCGCCGGCGGCGCCGCCGCCGCGGCGCTGGCACTCGCGCTGCTGGCCGTGTGGGCGCTCACCACGCACGCCGACCTCGGCGCGGTGGGCGTGTTCACCCGCGCCGTCGCCTACGCGGCGGTCGGGCTGATCGCCGGCCGCTTCAGCGACCGCATGCGCCAGGGCCAGACGCGCCACCGGCAGCTGCTCGACACCGGCCTGGCGCTCTCGCACCTCACGCGCGACGGCGATCTCCCGGCGACCGTCGCCCGCGACATCCGCGCCCTGCTGGGCGCGCGCGGCGTCGAGGTCGAGCTCGACGACGGCCCGACCGTCCGGGACGGCACGCTCGGCGACGACGCCGAGCGCGTGGCGATCATCGCGCGCCAGGGACGCGTCGGCGCGCTGACGGTCGACGCCGGCCGGCGGCTGTCGGATGAGGACCGCGCGGTGCTGGGGATCGTCGCGGTCCAGGTGGCGATCGCCGCCGACAATCGCCAGGTGCTGGAGCTCGAGCGCGAGCGCGCCGCGATCCGCGCCGAGCTGGGCGAGACGCGCAGGCGCCTCGACGAGCGCGCCGAGCAGATCCGCCGGCTGATGCTGCGCCACGAGGAGGAGCGCCACGAGGTCGCCGACCAGCTGCACGAGGACGCCGCGCAGATGCTCACGGCGGTCCTGCTGGGGCTGCGCGCGATCGAGCGCGAGCTGGGCTCGGACCCGGCGCCCGCGACGCTCGGCGCCGTGCGCTCCGACGTCGACGCGACGCTGCGCTCCCTGCGCGACCTGGCGGTGAGCCTGCGCCCGCCCAGCCTGTCGCTCGGACTGCGCGCCGCCCTGGAGGGGCTGGCCGACGGGGCGCGCGAGCGCGGCATCGCCACGGTGGCGATCGCCGTCGACGACGCGGCCGGCCTCGCGCCCGAGGACGAGGCGATGGTCTACCGCGTGGTCGAGGACGCGATCGGCGCCATCGCCGGCGCCGGGGCGGTGCGCGTCGCGACCGCGGACGGCGGCGAGCGCCTGACGATCGACGTCGACGACGTGCGCGAGGTGGACGCCGACCGGCTGGACGTGCTGCACGCGCGCCTGGAGCTGGCCGGCGGCACGCTGGAGCGCGGCGACGCGACGCTGCGCGCCGTCCTGCCGCTGCGCTCGACCGCGTCCGTCTAGATCTCGCGCTCGGGCTCGGTCATCTCGCCGCCGGCGTCGCCGGTGTTGACGGTGCCGCGCGGCTCGATCAGCAGCACGTGGGTCTCCTCGTCGGCCTTCGGGCAGTGCTCGACGCCCTTGGGGACGACGAACAGCTCGCCGGGCCCGAGCACGACGTCGCGGTCGCGCAGCTGGATCGTCAGCCGGCCGGAGAGCACGAGGAAGAAGTCGTCGGTGTCCTCGTGGCGGTGCCAGACGAACTCCCCCAGCACCTTCACGACGGCCAGCTTGTAGTCGTTGAGGTAGCCGACGATGCCCGGCTGGTAGGGGCCGTCGAGCAGCGCCAGCTTCTCCGCGAGGTTGACCTTGTCGTCCATGCGGCGCAGCGTCGCAGACGGCGACGTGCCGCGAGCCGGGGGCGAGTCGGGGACCGTCACGCCCTACCGACGCCATGCGCGAAGCATCACCCGCACCCCGGTTATACTCGACGAGTATGACTCGCGTCGGCGCGAAGGGCCAGGTCGTGATCCCCAAGCCGCTGCGCGACCGCGCCGGCATTCACCCGGGCGATGAGGTCGACTTCGAGTACCGCGACGGAGACATCGTCGTCGTCCCGCGCCGCGGCGGTCGCCGTCTCGCCGGACGGTTCGGTCGCAGCGGGATGGCGCAGCGACTCCTGGTCGATCGTTCGGCCGAACCCCGATGACGGCGGCGTGCCTGGACTCCTGGGCCATCCTGGCGTGGCTCGATGGGGAGGAGCCGGCGACGACGCACATCGAGGGGCTCGTCGACACCCGCCCGGTCGTGAGCTGGGTGAACCTCGTCGAGGTCTACTACCGAATCGAGCGCGACCACGGGCGGGCGGCCGCGGACGAGACGCTGCGCGACCTGCGCGCGGTCCTCGCGCCCGACCTGCCCGGCACCGCCCGCATGATCCAGGCGGCCCGCTGCAAGACCAGCGCACCGATCGCGCTCGCCGACTGCTTCGCGATCGTCACCGCGGCCGCGCACGGCGTGCCGCTGCTCACCGGCGACCCCGAGATCCTCGATCGCGAGGATCTGCCGTGCGCAACGGTCGACCTGCGCGGCGGATGAGCTCGGCGCGCGGCGAATGGCGACCGCCACCGGACCGGTTTCGCGCGCGGGCGCGCGCGTCTCGGACCGAACCGCGTTTGGAACCCGCGGACGAAGGGAACCGTCCGGCCCAGATGCCCACGTTCCGTTGCACGACCTGCGGGGAGCCCAGCGGCGACGCCGCAGGTCGCTGCCGTGCCTGCGGCTCGCGCACGTTCACGCTGAGCCGCGCCGCCCGCGACCCCGTTCTGCGCCTCGATCGCCCGGCCGCCCAGGTCGTGCCGATCGCCGATGCGCCGAGCCTGCGCCAGGAGGCGCGCGAAGGGGTAGCGTTGTCACGGCGGCCATGACCGAGTTCCCCAAGCCCACGTTCTCCGTCAAGGACGAGGACCTCGACGACGAGACCCGGATCCTCACCGCGTCCGGCGAGATCCACGTGTCGACCGCGCCGGAGCTGGCCGCGCATCTGAACGCCGCGCTCGCCGCCGGCCGCACCCGCCTCGTGCTCGACTTCGGCGACGTCGCGTTCATCGACTCGACCGGGCTGAGCGTGCTGCTCAACGCGCTGCGGCGCCTCACCCGCACCGGCGGGTCGATGGTGCTCGCGTGCTCGAACCCGACCGTCCTGCGCCTCTTCGAGATCACGCGCCTGGACGCGACGTTCGACATCGTGCCGACGCGCGAGCAGGCGGTCGGGCACGTGGCCGCGCGCTGACTACGCGCGCTCGGCCGCCAGCACCGGCGGCGCCCCGTAGGGCACCAGCACCGACGGCAGCTCCACCGTGCCGTCCTCGCGCTGCCCGTTCTCCAGCAGCGCGATGATCGTGCGGCCCACCGCCACCGCGGTGCCGTTCAGCGTGTGCGCGACCACCGGGCGCCCGCCGCCCTCGGGCCGCACGCGGATCTCCAGCCGCCGCGCCTGGAAGTCCGTCGTGTTCGAGCACGACGTCAGCTCCCGGTAGGCGCCCTGGCCCGGCAGCCACGCCTCGCAGTCGAACTTGCGCACGGCGCTGGAGCCGAGGTCGTTGACCGCGATGTCGACCACCCGGTAGGGGATGCCGAGCGCGCCCAGCAGCTCCTCCTCGATGCTGAGCAGCCGCTCGTGCTCGGCGGCGCTGTCCTCCGGCGCCACGAACGCGAACATCTCGACCTTGTCGAACTGGTGGACGCGGAAGATGCCGCGGGTGTCGCGGCCGGCCGCGCCGGCCTCGCGGCGGAAGCACGACGAGAAGCCGGCGTAGCGCAGCGGCAGGTCGCCGGCCTCGAGGATCTCGCCCGCGTGCAGCGAGGCGAGCGGCACCTCGCTGGTGCCGGTGAGGAACAGCGGGTCGTCGGCCAGGCGGTAGATCTGCTGCTCGGTGTCGGGCAGGAAGCCGGTGCCGAACAGCGCCTCCTCGCGCACGAGCACCGGCGGGATGACCGGCTCGTGGCCGTGGCCGCGCAGGACCTCCATCGCCCAGCGCACGAGCGCGAGCTCAAGCATCACCAGGTCGCCCTTGAGGTAGGCGAAGCGCGAGCCGGCGACGCGCGCGCCCGCCTCCATGTCGATCATCGCGCCGGCCAGCTCGAGGTGGTCGCGCGGGTTCGGCAGCGTCCGCGGCTCGCCGACCTCGCGCAGCACGGTGTCCTCCGGCGGCGCCTCGTCGACCGGCGGGTTGGGCAGCGCCGCCATCGCCGCGCGCAGCTTCTCGTCGACGTCGGCGAGCTCGCCCTGCAGCGTCTTCTCGCGGGCGCTGACCTCGCGCATCGCCGCGATCGCCTCGGCGGCGTCGTCGCCGGCGCGCTTGGCCGCCGCGATCGCCTCCGACGCCTCGTTCTTGCGCGCGCGCAGCTCCTCGAGCTCGGGCAGCACCTGCCGGCGGCGCGCGTCGAGCCTCAGGACCTGGTCGACCTGCTGGTCGGACCCGTCGCCCCGGCGTGCCAGCGCCGCGCGGACCGCTTCGGGCTCGGCGCGCAGCCTGCGCAGGTCGAGCACGCGGCGCCGCTCCTCCTACTGCGACAGGGAGGGGTCGTCCTGGCTGTCCTGCGAGCCCGACCCGTCCTCGGACCCGGAGTACTTCGCGACGAACTCGGCGACCGCCTGGGCGTCCTCGCCGACGACGATGTTCTGCGGCATGATCGCGCCGGAGAAGCCGCCGTTGCGGATCGCGAACAGCACCTGGTCGACCGTCTCGTGGCGCTGGTTGAAGTTCGGCCCGTCGGTGCGCTCGAGGTCGTGGATCTGGGTGTTGGAGCCCTCGGCGGCGGCGGCCGACAGGGTGTGGCAGCCCGAGCAGCGGTCGTGGAAGAGCTGGGCGCCGCGGTTGACGAGGTCGGAGTTGGCGGGGTCGTCCTCGACCTTCGCCTCGCCACACGCGCCGACGGCGCCGGCCACGGCGAGCGCGCCGACGACGGTCGCGATCCTCAGGTGCTTGACGGTCATGCGGGGCCGGATCATAGGGAACCGGGTAGGAGCGCGACCCGCGGTGGCGAAGACCGTGACGTCCCCGGCGCCGGCCGACCCGTGACCGCGGCCTGCGAGCGACGCCTGCGGCCCACGGACGGCGGCAACCGCGGCCGGCGCCGGGACCTCCCCCGACCGGGGGGCGGCGGCTGCCACACTCTCTCCATGGTCGGCTCCGCCATCGACATCCAGCGCGACTACCGCGCCTCGATCGGGCACTTCGCGACCGGCGTCACCGTCGTCACCGCCTCCGGGCCGGACGGTCACGCGGGGATGACGACCAACGCGGTCAGCTCGCTGTCGCTCGACCCGATCCTGCTCCTGGTCTGCTTCGACAACACGAGCCGCACGCTGCCGGTCGTGCGCGAGACGCGCCGGTTCGCCGTCAACGTGCTGCGCGCCGGCGACGAGGAGCTGGCGGCGGTGTTCGCGTCCAAGCGGGTGCCCGAGGAGAAGTTCGAGGCGGTGACCCACAACGTCGACCACGGCGTGCCCGTGCTCGACGACGCGCTGGCCTGGTTCGTGTGCGACGTGCACGAGCTGCTGCCCGGCGGCGACCACACGATCGCGGTGGGCCGGGTGGAGCGTTTCGACCACGATCCGTCCGGGGAGCCGCTGCTGTGGTTCCGCGGGGGCTACGCCCACATCGACCCCAACGACCTGACCTAGAACCCAGCGGCGGTCAGGGCCGCGCGGGCCAGCAGGAACGCGTTCGCCGCCGCCGCCAGCGTCATCACGCCGGTCTCACGCCGGCGCACGAGCGTCCGGATCCACTCCTGCTCCTGCAGCGGCAGCGCCGCGACCGCCTGCGCGTCCGGGAGCTCGCGCGCGTCCAGGACCGTCCGCGCGCTGACGAGCCGGAACTGCTCCGCGACGAACGACAGCCCCAGCGGCACGAGCACGTAGACCCAGAACAGCCCCTCGTCGGGCCGGTGGCCGGCGATCGCCAGCACGCCGCACACCAGCGCGAACACGACGATCCCCGTCTGGCCGAGCCGCGCGAGCACCCAGAACGCCGGGCTGTGCAGGAATCGCGACCAGCACACCGCCCCCCACACCGCGGCGGCGGCGTTCAATCCGGCGGCCGCCCACGCGGCCGCGATCACGACTCCGTTCATCTCGTGGCTCCTGGCACTAAGTAACAACCTCGCACAAGCCCCTGCTATAACCCGACCCGCAGTGCTTCGCTCCTACCTTCCCGCCATCGTCTTCCTGGTCATCGGCGGCATCATCGGCCTGCTGTTCACGTACGCGAACACGCTCCTGGGCCCCAAGCCGCGCAAGACCGTCAAGGCCACGTACGAGCCGTACGAGTCGGGCATGCCGAGCGAGGTGAAGCGGACGTTCCGCTTCGGGATCAGCTTCTACATGATCGCGATGCTGTTCATCCTCTTCGACATCGAGGTCATCTTCCTGTTCCCGATCGCGGTGCAGCTGCGTGAGTTCGGGACGTTCGCGATGTGGGAGGCGGTCACGTTCATCGGCCTCCTGGCGATCGCGTTCGTCTACGTCTGGCGACGGGGGGCCCTGTCATGGAGGTGATCCGCCAGGACCCGTCGGACTTCCGGGCCCGCGGCATCCGGGCGCGCGACGCGCTGCGCGGCGACCTGGAGGGCGCCGACCTGGAGAAGTACGTCGAGGAGCGGGTCCTCACGACCACGCTCGACAAGGCGCTCAACTGGGCGCGCGGCAACGCGATCTTCCCGGCCACGTTCGGCCTGGCCTGCTGCGCGATCGAGATGATGACCCTGGTGGCGGGTCACGTCGACATCGCGCGCTTCGGCGCGGAGGCGTTCCGCGGCTCGCCGCGCCAGTCGGACCTGATGATCATCTCGGGGCGGATCAGCATCAAGATGGCCCCGATCGTGCGCCGCATCTACGACCAGATGCTGGAGCCGAAGTGGGCGATCGCGATGGGCGCCTGCTCGTCGTCGATGGGCGTGTTCAACAACTACGCGATCGTCCCGGCCGACAAGTTCATGCCCGTCGACGTGCACGTCCCGGGCTGCCCGCCGCGCCCGGAGGCCGTCATGCACGGGATCCTGAAGCTGCGCCAGATGATCCAGGACGACCCCGCGATGGGCTGGCGCGACCGCTACGAGGCGCGCGGCACCGAGGAGGTCGTCGGGGATCCCGCCGCCTTCCCCACCGCCGTCAACGTCCTGGGGCCGGAGGACACCGAGCGTGCCTGACGCGACCGGGCTCGAGCTGCTGGCCGGCGAGCTGCGCGACGCCGACCCCGACTGCGTCCTCGACACCCTCTACTTCCGCGACAAGGCGCGCATCGCGATCAGGCCCGACCGCGTCCGCGAGGTGCTGCAGTTCCTGCGCGGCAAGGGCTTCACGTTCCTCGCCTCCGTGCACGGCCTCGACTACTACCCCGAGGAGCCGCGCCTGGGGGTGCAGTACGAGCTGCTGAACATGCACGACGTCGACCGCATCACGGTGACGCTGCGCGTCCCGATCGACGCCCCCGAGGTCCCGTCGGTCACGCCCGACTGGCCGACCGCCAACCACCAGGAGCGCGAGATCTTCGACATGTTCGGCGTGATCTTCACCGGTCACCCCGACCTGCGGCGCATCCTGATGCCCGAGGACTACGAGGGCCATCCGCAGCGCCGCGACTTCCCGATCGGCGGCGAGCCGGTCCTCTTCACCCACCAGCAGGCGCACGGCGTCGACTACACGGTCGGCGTGGATCGGATCCATCCGGGGAGCAGGACGCCGTCATGAGCAGCGTCAGCGAGTACCGCCAGTCCGAGCAGGCCGTCGACGTCGCCGAGGCCGGCGGCATCGTCGCCCAGACCCTCACCGAGTGGGGCGGCGACGAGGAGCTGCTGACGATCAACCTCGGCCCGCACCACCCGGCCACCCACGGCGTGCTGCGGCTGCTGACCACGCTCGAGGGCGAGGTCATCCGCGACATCAAGCCGATCATCGGCTACGTCCACACCGGCATCGAGAAGACCGCCGAGCAGAAGAGCTACTGGAAGGTCATCCCCGTCATCGAGCGGATGGACTACCTCGCGTACTACTTCAACGCGATGGCGTACTGCGGGGCGGTCGAGACGCTCCTGGAGCTCGAGGTCCCCAAGCGCGCCCAGTACCTGCGGGTGATCCACCTCGAGCTGTGCCGGATCATGAGCCACATGGTGTGGCTGGGCACCTCCGCGCTCGACGTGGGCGCGATGTCGCTGCTCTTCTACTGCTTCCGCGAGCGCGACAACATCCTCGACCTGTTCGAGATGTCCTCCGGCCAGCGCATGCACACGCGCTACATCCAGGTCGGCGGCGTGATGGAGGACATCCCCAAGGGCTTCGAGGAGAAGTGCCGGGCGTTCTGCAAGCGGATGCCGAAGGCGGCCGACGACTTCAACGCGCTGCTCACGCGCAACGAGATCTTCCTCAACCGCATGCGCAACGTCACGCCGCTGGACGAGAAGACGCTGCTCGAGCTGGGCGTGACCGGGCCGCTGCTGCGCGCCGCCGGCAACCCGTGGGACCTGCGCAAGGCGCAGCCGTACTCCAGCTACGACGACTTCGACTTCAAGATCCCGGTCGGCACCAAGGGCGACAACTGGGATCGCTACGCGGTGCGCTGGGCCGAGATCTACGAGTCGGTGAAGATCATCGAGCAGGCGCTCGACGGCCTGCCCGAGGGCCCGCACATCGCCGACGACCGCAAGGTCGTGCTGCCGCCCCGCCACGAGCTGGCGACCTCGATGGAGGCGCTGATCCACCACTTCAAGCTCGTGACCGAGGGCTTCCGGGTGCCGCCGGGCGAGGTGTACTACCCGATCGAGGGCCCGCGCGGCGAGTACGGCTGCTTCGTGCGCAGCGACGGCTCCAGCAAGCCCGCGCGCGTGCACATGCGCGACCCCTCCTTCGTCAACCTGCAGGCGCTGGCGCCGATGGTGCGCGACTCCTACCTCGCGGACCTGATCGCGACGCTGGCGATGCTGGATCCGATCCTGGGCGGCATCGACCGATGAGCTTCGAGGTCCGGCGGTTCTCGCATGGCTCCCGCGTGCCCGGCTGGGACGACGCGGTCGACCTGACGAAGGATCCGGCGTCGGTCCCCGACCCGGCGACCACGCCGGTCCCCGCCGAGCTGCGCGCGGAGATCGAGGCGGCGATGGCGAAGTACCCCGACCGCCGCAGCGCCGCCCTGCCCGCGCTGGCCGCCGTCCAGCGCCACCACGGCTGGTGCTCGCCCGAGGCGATCGAGCAGGCCGCGTGCGTCATGCGGCTCACCCCCGCCTACCTGACCGCGGTCGCGACGTTCTACGACATGTTCGACACGCAGCCCGTCGGGCGCCATCGCGTGTACGTGTGCACGAACATCTCGTGCTCGCTGCGCGGCGCCGACGAGCTGTGCGAGCGCATCGAGCAGGCGGCCGCCGACGACCCGGACATCAACGTGCGCCACTTCGAGTGCCTCGGCGCGTGCGACATCGCGCCGATGGCGTCCGTCGACGGCGTGTACGTCGGCCCCATCGAGCTCGACGAGGTCGACGAGCTGATCGACGACATCCGCAACGACCGACCGCCGCTGCCGCGCAAGCAGCTGCGCCTGCGGCCCTCGGCGGACACGCTGCCGCTCGACGGGAAGGACCCGAGCTGATGGAGAAGCTGCTCTTCAAGGACATCGACGAGCCCGGGCTCAACACGATCGACGTCTACCGCCGCCGCGGGGGCTACGAGAGCCTGCGCAAGGCGCTGGCGATGCCGCGCGAGGCGGTCCTGAACGAGCTGCTCGCCTCCGGCCTGCGCGGCCGCGGCGGCGCCGGCTTCGCGATGGGCAAGAAGGTGTCGTTCCTGCCCAAGGGCGCGATGGACGTCTACCTCTGCTGCAACGCGGACGAGTCCGAGCCGGGCACGTTCAAGGACCGCGAGATCATGCAGAAGAACCCCCATCTGCTGATCGAGGGGATCATCATCGCCGCCTACGCCGCCGGCGCGAACAAGGCGTTCATCTACATCCGCGGCGAGTACGTGCTGCAGGCCGACATCCTCGACGCCGCGCTGAAGGAGGCCGAGGCGGCCGGGTTCCTGGGCGAGAACATCCTCGGGTCCGAGCACTCGCTGTCGCTCGTCGTCCACCGCGGCGCCGGCGCCTACATCTGCGGCGAGGAGACCGCGCTGCTCGACTCGCTCGAGGGCAAGCGCGGCAACCCGCGCCTGAAGCCGCCGTTCCCGGCCAACCAGGGCCTGTACCAGGGGCCGACGCTCATCAACAACGTCGAGACGCTCTCGACCGTCCCGTTCATCATCCGGATGGGCGGCGAGGAGTACGCCAAGCTCGGCGTCGAGAACTCGACCGGCACGAAGCTCGTCTCGGTCTCCGGCCACGTCAAGCGGCCCGGCAACTACGAGATCGAGCTGGGCATGCGCTCCCGCGACATCATCTACGGGCTGGCCGGCGGGCCGCCCGACGGGCGCAAGGTCAAGCTGTGGTTCCCGGGCGGCTCCTCGTCGCCCGTGCTCACCGGCAGCGACGAGGACCTCGACCTGCCCTACGACTTCGACACGATGGCGAAGGCCGGCACCATGCTCGGCTCGGGCGCGATCATCGTCGTCGACGACTCCACCTCGGTGGTCGACGTCGCCTACAAGACCGCCTACTTCTACCGCCACGAGTCCTGCGGCAAGTGCACGCCGTGCCGCGAGGGCACGAACTGGACCGTGAAGATGCTCGAGCGCATCAAGGCGGGCGAGGCCACGCCGATGGACCTCGACATCATCGCCTCCGTCTGCACGAACATCATCGGCCACTGCCTGTGCGTGCTCGGCGACGCGATGGCGATGCCGATCGGCTCGATGGTGCAGAAGTTCCGGGCCGAGTTCGAGGAGGAGATCGAGCGCCGCCGCGAGGAGGCGTGGGCCACGACGGTCGCGCCCGAGCCGGAGCTGCCGCTGATCCAGGGAGCGGTCGCGTAGTGCCCCGTCCCGAGGTCAAGATGATCACCTTCTCGATCGACGGTCGAGAGGTCCAGGCGCCCGAGAACATGATGCTCGTCGACGCCGCCAAGTACGGCGACGTCGAGATCCCCGTCTTCTGCTACGAGCCCAAGCTCGGCCAGCCGGTCGGCGCGTGCCGCATGTGCCTCGTCGAGATCGAGGGCATCCCGAAGCTCCAGACCGGCTGCTCCACGCCGGTCAAGGACGGCATGGTCGTGCACACGCAGACCCAGCGGGTGCACGAGGCCCAGGAGGCCGTCGTCGAGTTCCTGCTGCTCAACCACCCGCTGGACTGCCCGGTCTGCGACAAGGGCGGCGAGTGCCCGCTGCAGGACATCTCGTTCGGCTGGGGCGGCGGCCGCTCGCGGTTCATCGAGCCCAAGCGCCACTTCCAGAAGCCGCTGGAGCTCAGCCCGCTGATCGCGATCGACCGCGAGCGCTGCATCCTCTGCTACCGCTGCGTGCGCTACTCGCAGGAGGTCGCCGAGGACTACCAGCTCGTCCTGCAGGAGCGCGGCGCCGCCTCGTACGTGGCGACGTTCGACGGCCACCCGTACGTGGCCCCGTTCAGCGGCAACATCATCGAGCTGTGCCCGGTGGGCGCGCTGACCAGCAAGCCGTACCGCTTCCGCGCGCGCCCGTGGGACATCGAGGGCGCCGGCACGGTCTGCACGATGTGCCCGGGCCAGTGCAACGTGACGCTGACCGTCCGCGACGACCGCGTCCTGCGCGTGCTCGCGCGCGACCACGAGGAGGTCGACGACGGCTGGCTGTGCGACCGCGGCCGCTTCGCCTACCAGTCCTTCCACGTCGACGAGCGGATCACGAGCCCGATGGTCCGCGACGGCGGCGTCCTGCGCCCCGTCTCCTGGGACCGCGCGCTCGACGAGGCCGCGGCGGCGCTGAAGCGCGCCGGCGGCGCGGTCGCCGCGGTCGCCGGCGGCGGCACGACCAACGAGGAGGGCTACCTCCTGCAGCGGATCGTGCGCGAGGCGCTCGGCTCGCCGCACCTGGACTCCCAGCGCGCCCCCGTCGACCGCCGGTCGCTCATCGCGATCGGCGACCCCGGCCTGCAGGCGACCGTCCCCGACATCGAGTACGCCCACGCCGTCCTCGTGCTCGACACCGAGCCCGTCGACGAGATGGCGATCCTCGACCTGCGCATCCGCAAGGGCGTGCGCCGCAACCGCGTGAAGCTGGCGATCGCCGGCGCGCGGCCCAGCTCGCTCGACCCCAACGCCGCGCTGTCGGTGCGCTTCGCCCCCGGCGGCGGCCCCGCGTTCGCGGCCGAGCTGGTCGCCGCCGCCCGCGGCGAGCAGGCCGGCGACGACGCCCGCGCCGTGATCGACCTGCTGCGCGGCGCCGGCGAGGACGTCGTGATCGTCGCCTCCGAGCGGGTGGGCGGCGCGCTCGCCGCGCTGGCCGACGCGCTGGGGCTGCGCGACCGCGAGGGCGCCGGCCTGATCGTCGTGCCGTCCGCCGCCAACGGGCGCGGCCTGCGCGAGGTCGGCGTGCTGCCCGACGCCGGCCCGGGCCTGGCCCCGGTCCAGCAGGCCGGCCTGCACGCCGCCGACATCGCCCTCCAGGCCGCGCAGGGCCACCTCGCCGCGCTGTGGCTGGTGAACGTCGACCCGCTGCGCGACCTGCCCTACCGCGACCGCTGGGAGCAGGCGCTCGACCGCGCCTCCACGGTCATCGCCCACGCCGCCTTCCTCACCGAGGGCGTGCGCGAGCACGCGACCGTCGTCTTCCCGACCGAGTCCTACGCCGAGAAGGACGGCACGCTCACGCACCCCGACGGGCGCCTGCAGCGCGTCCGCCCCGGCATCGGCCTGCAGGGCGACAACCGCTACGGCTGGCAGGTCATGACCGAGCTCGGCTCGCGCCTGGGCCTGGACCTGCGCATCCTCACCGCGGGCATGGCGCTCGCCGAGGTCGCGAAGGCGGTCCCGTTCTACGCCGGGCTCACCCAGGACGAGATCGGCGGGCGCGGCGTGCGCTGGCAGCAGCGCGAGGCCGCGAGCGCCTACCCGCGTCCCGAGGGCGTGCCGCCGCTGGCGCCGCCCGTGGTCCGCGAGGCCGAGGGCGCTCTGCGCCTGGGCACGTTCCGCTCGATCTGGGCCTCGCCCGAGGTCGAGCACTCGCCCGCGCTGAAGTTCCTCGTGCCGCGCCAGCGCGTCGAGATGGCGCCCGCCGACGCGCAGCGCCTGGGCGTCGACGACGGCCAGCACGTCGTCGTGTCCACGAACGGGTCGCGCGTCGAGGCGACCGTCGCCCTGCGCCACACGGTGCCGGCCGGCTCGGTCTTCCTGCAGGACGGCCTCGAGCACGACGCCGCCAACGTGCTGACCGGCTCGGTCGTCGAGGTCCGCCCGGCCGTGACGAGCGAGGTGGCCGGCTGATGTTCGCCGACGTCTTCCTCGTCGAGCCGTGGTGGATGCAGCTCGCGAAGTCGCTGGTCATCTTCCTCGTCGTCTTCAACATGGTGCCGATCACGCTGCTGGTCGAGCGCAAGCTGCTGGGCCGCTTCCAGGGCCGCTACGGCCCCAACCGCGTCGGCCTCTACGGCGCCATGCAGCCGCTGGCCGACATCGGCAAGCTGCTGGGCAAGCAGCAGTTCGCGCCGCGCCACGCGCAGCACTTCCTGTACGTGATCGCCCCGTGCCTGTCGGTGATCGCGGCGGCCGGCGTGATCGCGATCATCCCGTTCGGCCCGACCGTCGACATCTTCGGCACCGAGACCGGCCTGTACGGCATCGACGTCTCGATCGGGATCCTGTTCGTCTTCGCGCTCGGCGCGATCAGCTTCTACGGGCTGATGCTCGGCGGCTGGGCCTCGACGAACAAGTACTCGTTCCTGGGCTCGATGCGCGCCGCCGCGCAGCTGATCTCCTACGAGGCGGCCCAGGGCCTGGCGCTCGTCGGCGTCGTCATCACGGCCGGCTCGCTGTCGCTCGTCGACATCGTCGAGGCGCAGGCGGGCATGTGGTACTTCATCCCGCAGTTCGTCGGCTTCATCATCTTCATGATCGCCGGCTTCGCCGAGTCCAACCGGGCGCCGTTCGCGCTGCCCGAGGGCGAGGCCGAGATCATCGGCGGCTACGGCACCGAGTACGGCGGCGGGCGCTTCGCCAACTACTACATGGCGGAGTACCTCGAGGTCGTCGTGATCTCGTTCCTGACCGCCACGCTGTTCTTCGGCGGCTGGCACCTGCCGTTCGGGATCGACCCGCCGCACTGGGTCGACCCGATCGTCGTGATCGTCAAGGCGACGTTCTTCATCTTCTTCTTCATCTGGATCCGCGCGACGCTGCCCGCGCTGCGCTACGACCAGCTCATGAGCTTCGGCTGGAAGGTGCTGCTGCCGCTGGCGATGCTCAACACCCTCGCGACCGCAGTCCTGGTGGTGACCGTCTTTTGACCCCTCCCTACGATCCCGGCGACGTCGTCGAGGTCCTGCGCGCGCCCGAGCCGGGCGGCGCGGGCGGCGCGTACCGCGCGTTCGGCGAGACCCTCCGCGGACTGAAGACGACCTTCAAGCGGATGACCGAGAAGCCGGTCACCGTGCAGTACCCGGAGGAGAAGTACCCGGTGTACCCGCGCTTCCGCGGGCGCCACAAGCTGCACCGCTTCGAGGACACCGGGCTGGAGAAGTGCGTGGGCTGCTCGCTGTGCGCGGCCGCCTGCCCGGTCGACTGCATCCGCGTCGTCGCCGCCGAGAACGACCCCGACCACCGGGTGTCGGCCGGCGAGCGCTACGCCGCGGTCTACGAGATCAACATGGCGCGCTGCATCTTCTGCGGCTACTGCGAGGTCGCGTGCCCGTTCGACGCGATCACGATGGGTCACGACTACGAGCTGTCCGACTACGACCGCTCGGACCTGATCTTCACGAAGGAGATGCTGCTCTCCGAGCCGCTCGAGCGCACGCCGCTGCGACGGGAAGGCGAGTAGGTTCCAGGCGCCGATGTCGGAGTTCTTCTACTTCCTGTGCGCGATCGTGGCGATCGCGGGAGCCATCGGGGTCGTCGCCCTGCGCAACCCGTTCTACGCGGTGCTCTCGCTGGTCTGCCACCTGTTCGCGCTCGCGGGCCTGTTCCTGCTGCTGCGGGCCGAGTTCGTGGCGTTCGCGCAGGTCGTGGTGTACGCCGGCGCCGTCATGGTGCTGTACGTGTTCGTCGTCGGCTACATCGGCGGCGACGACGAGTCGGTGCGGCCGTGGGACGGGCCGGCGCAGAAGGGCGTCGCGCTCGTGTTCGCGGGCATGCTGTTCGTCGAGCTGTGCCTGGCCATCCTCGGCTCGGGCCTGAAGGCGCTCGACGGCGAGGGCGCCCCGTACCAGGCCGGCTTCGGCTCGCCCGGGCAGATCGGCGAGCTGTTCCTGACGACCTTCCTGTTCGCGTTCGAGGCGGCCTCGATCCTGCTGCTGATCGCCGCCGTCGGCGCCGTCGTGCTGGCCCGCCGCCGCGGCGCCGGCCGGGTCGAGGCCGACCGCATGACGTTCACGGAGTTCATGCGCCCGATCGGCACCGGCACCACCGCCGAGGCCGTCGGCACGCGCGACGGCGGGATCAACCTGCCGGCGCCGACCACCGACGTCGTGTCCGAGCGCGGGCGCGAGCAGCTCGAGGCCGGGCGAGGTGAGCGCCAGTGAGCATCGAGTGGTTCCTCGTCGTCTCCGCGATGATCTTCTGCATCGGCGCCGGCGGCGTCCTCACGCGCCGCAGCCCGCTGGTGACGCTGCTGTGCCTCGAGCTCATGCTCAACGCGGGCAACCTCGCGCTGATCGCCTTCAGCCGCATGTGGGGCAACGCCGAGGGCCAGGTCTTCGCGATCATCGTGATGGTCGTGGCCGCCTGTGAGGTCTGCGTCGGCCTCGGCGTCATCGTCGCGATGTACCGCCGCCGCCTGCCGATCGACGTCGACGACATGAGGGAGCTGCACGGGTGACGACCGCTGCCTGGCTCGTCCTGGCGTTTCCGCTCGCCGGGACGGTGATCATCGGCCTGGGCTTCAAGCTCTGGCCCGGGCGCACGGCCGGATGGATCGGGACGCTGGCGATCCTCGCCTCGTTCGTCTGCGCGGTCATCACCTTCCTGGACCTGCAGGACCGCGACGAGCACCACAAGCAGGCGACGTCGACGCTGTTCGACTACGCCGACACCGTCGGGGTCGACGCGAAGCTGACGATCCTCGTCGACCCGCTGTCGGTCCTGATGATGCTCGTGGTGACCGGCGTCTCGACGCTGATCCACCTCTACTCGGTCACCTACATGACGGGCGACCGGGGGTTCAACCGCTACTTCGCGTACCTGAACTTCTTCGTCTTCTCGATGCTGCTGCTGGTGCTCAGCGGCAACTTCGTGCCGCTGATCATCGGCTGGGCGTTCGTCGGCGCCGCCTCGTACCTGCTGATCTCGTTCTGGTACCGGCGCCGGACGGCGACGAGCGCGGGCGTCAAGGCGTTCGTCATCAACGTCGTCGGCGACATCGGCCTGATGCTCGGCGCCTACTTCATCCTGCGCGAGTTCGGGACGCTCGACTTCCTCGGCGTCTTCGAGCAGGCGGGCGCCGCGCCGGTGAACACCGCCAACCTCGTCGCCGGGATGATCCTCGTCCTCGTCGGCGCGTTCGCGAAGTCCGCGCAGATGCCGTTCCACACCTGGCTCGCGGACGCGATGGAGGGCCCCACCCCGGTCTCCTCGCTGATCCACGCCGCGACGATGGTGACCGCCGGCGTCTACCTGATCGCGCGCATGTGGCCGCTGTTCGAGGTCACGCCGGCCGCCGCGAACGTGGCGGCGATCGTCGGCGCCGTGACGCTGTTCGTCGCCGCGACGATCGCGCTGACCCAGACCGACATCAAGCGCGTCATCGCCTACTCGACGATGTCGCAGATCGGCTACATGATCATGGCCGTCGGCGCGGGCGCCTACGCGGCCGGCATGTTCCACTTCATGACGCACGCCTTCTTCAAGGCGCTGCTGTTCATGGCCGCCGGCTCCGTCATCGGCGCGATGGCCGGCATCCAGGACATGGACCGCATGGGCGGCTTCCGCAAGGCGATGCCGTTCACGTTCGTCACGATGCTCGTCGGCGGCCTGGCGCTGTCGGGGATCCCGCCGTTCTCGGGCTTCTTCTCCAAGGACGAGATCCTCGCCTACACCGCCCAGCGCGGCGGCTGGTTCTGGATCCTCGTCGTCGCCGGCTACGCGGCCGCGTTCCTGACCGCGGTCTACACGTTCCGCATGATCTTCCGCGTGTTCGGCGGCGAGCCGGTGCCGGAGGCGCGCGAGCTCGAGCAGGGCCACCTGCACCACGCCGAGGTGCACGTCAACCCGACCGACGGCGAGGTCGAGGACACCGACGTCGGCTTCCCCGGCCCCGAGCACTTCATCGCCGAGCGTGCCTTCCCGATGAAGATCGCGATGGGCACGCTGGCCCTGCTGGCCACGATCGCCGGCGCGCTGCAGATCCCCGAGGTCACGCACGCGATCGACTCGTTCCTGCACCCGACGTTCGAGGGCAGCAAGTACTACGAGGCGCTGGAGCCGAGCGAGTCGTTCACGTTCATCGGCATGGCCGTCGGCGCGGCGATCGGCCTCAGCGGCATCTTCCTGGCGTGGCAGCTGTGGTCGCGCCACCGCGGCGTGACGGCGCAGCTCATCACGCGCCTCAGGCCGCTGTACGCGCTGTCGCACAACAAGTGGTACTTCGACGAGATCATCGACGCGCTGTTCGTGCGCCCCGCCGCGTGGGTGGGCCGCTTCGCCCAGCAGACGTTCGAGCGGGTCGTCGTCAACGGCGCCCTCGTCGGCGGCGCGTCGCTCATCGTGCGCGCCGGCTCGGCCGCGGTGCGCGCCGCCCAGTCCGGCCTCCTGCGCTCCTACGCCGCGCTGCTGCTGCTCGGCGTCGGCGGCGTCGCCCTCTACTTCCTCCTGCAGAGCTGACCGTCACCTGATGCCCCTGTCCATCCTCATCTGGCTGCCCGCCGCCGTCGGCCTCGTCGCCGCACTGCTGCCGCGGTCGATCGGCCCCCGCCTCGCCGCGCTCGGCACGCTCGGCGCGCTCGGCATCGCGATCGGCCTGATCGCCGACTACGACCCGTCCAGCGGGATGCAGCACGTCACCGACGAGACGTGGATCGCCGACCTCGGCATCCACTACAAGCTCGGGCTCGACGGCCTGAACCTGTTCCTCGTCGCGCTGACGACGCTCGGCTTCGCGGCCGCCGCGGTCGCCGCGAACTTCCGCACCTGGGAGCGCTCGCGCCTCTTCTACTTCCACCTGCTGCTCGGCGAGACCGCCGTGCTCGGCGCGTTCCTGGCGCAGGACCTGGCGCTGTTCGTCGCGTTCTTCGACCTGATGCTGATCCCGTTCTACTTCCTCGCCGGCCAGTGGGGCGACGGGGAGAACCGGGTCGCGGCGGTCACCAAGCTCGTCGTCTACACGTTCGTCGGGTCGCTGCTCATGCTGGCGGCGGCGATCGCGACCGGCGTGATGTCGGCGAGCGACGGCCAGGAGGTCTCCTTCGCGCTGAGCGACCTGCGCGAGCGCACGCTCGGCGAGGGCACGCAGCAGTGGCTGTTCCTGCTGTTCGCGGCCGCCTTCCTCGTGAAGATGCCGGCGTTCCCGCTGCACGGCTGGATGCCCGACGGCTACCGCGCCATGCCGATCCCGGTGCTCGCCGTGTTCTCCGGCGTGCTGTCGAAGGTCGGCGCCTACGGCTTCATGCGGATCGTGCTGCCCACGTTCCCCGACGCGAGCGCGCACTTCCAGGAGCTGATGCTGATCCTGGCGGTCGTCTCGATCCTGTACGGGTCGGCGATGGCGTTCACGACGACGAACGCGCGCCTGGTCGTCGGCTACTCGTCGGTCGCCCAGCTCGGCTTCATCACGCTCGGGATCTTCGCCCTCAACGACCAGGGCGCCCAGGGCGCGCTGCTGCAGATGATCAACCACGGTCTCGTCGTCATCCCGCTGTTCCTGATCATCGGGGTGCTCGCGCAGCGCGCCGGGTCCGAGGACCTGCGCGACATGGGCGGCATCGCGTTCCGCGCGCCCGTCCTGGCGACGCTGTTCCTGATCGTCGCGCTGGCGACGCTGGCGATGCCCGGCTCGTCGAACTTCGTCGGCGAGTTCCTGATCCTGCTCGGCGTGTTCGAGTCGAAGATGGCGATCGCGTTCGTCGCGTCGATCGGCATCGCGCTCGCCGCCGTCTACGGGCTGCGGCTGTTCATCCGCGCGATGCACAACCGCGTGGGCGCGTCGGTCGAGTCGCGCGAGATCGCGCTGCGCGACGCCGTCGTGCTCGTCCCGCTCGTCGCCGTGATCCTGTTCTTCGCGGTGTACCCGCAGCTCGCGCTGTCGCGCGGTGAGGACAGCGTCGTGAGCACGATCGCTCCGGCGGTGGAGGTGACGCGATGATCGCCGCGACCGGCCCGCACATCGACGTCGAGGCGCTGTCGCCGATCCTGGCGCTGACCGGCGGCGGCCTGATCGTCCTGCTGACCGGCCTGCTGCGCCCGCGCGTGGTGCGCGAGGTGCTCGTGCCGCTCCTGTCCCTGGTGGCGCTCGGCGCCGCCCTGGGCCTGGCGATCTGGCAGTGGGACACCGACACGGAGATCATCGCCGGCGCCCTGCGCGTCGACACGTTCGCGCTCGCCTTCACCGGCCTCGTGATCATCTCGGCGATGGTCACGGTGCTGCTGTCGTGGCGCGCGGTCGCGCCGCGGGAGGCGGCCCACGGCGAGTACTACGCGATGCTGCTCGTGTCGGCCGCCGGCATGGCGGTGCTCGTGCAGGCGCAGAACCTCGTGTCGCTGTTCATCGGCTTCGAGCTGCTGTCGATCCCGCTGTACGTGCTGTGCGCGAGCGAGATGCGGCGCGCGAGCTCGCTCGAGGCGGGCCTGAAGTACCTGATCATCGGCTCGGTCGGCTCGGCGACCCTGCTGTACGGCCTCGCGCTGATCTACGGCGCCACCGGCAGCACCGACTTCGCGACGATCGGCGAGTCGCTGAACTCGGCGGGCGGCCCGGTCCGCGACCCGCTGTTCCTGACGGGCCTGGCGCTGAGCGTCGTCGGCCTGGCGTTCAAGGCGTCGGTGGCGCCCTTCCACCAGTGGACGCCCGACGCCTACGAGGGCGCGCCGACGCCGGTCACCGCCTTCATGGCGACCGCGACGAAGGTCGCCGCGCTCGGCCTGCTGATCCGCTTCTTCGACGTCGCGCTGATCAACGCGCAGCCCGACTGGGCGCCCGCCCTGGCGGCGCTGGCGACGATCACGATCGTCGTCGGCAACGTCGGCGCGATCGGCCAGACGTCGCTGAAGCGCCTGCTCGCGTGGTCGAGCGTGGCGCAGGCCGGCTACATCCTGGCCGGCATCGTCGTCGGCACCCAGCACGGGATCGAGGCGACCGCCTTCTACCTGGCCGCCTACCTCGTGATGAACATGGCCGCGTTCGCGGTGATCGTCGCGCGGGCCCGCGAGACGGGCCTGGGCGACGCGATCCAGGCGGTCGAGGGGATCGGCGCGACGAAGCCGCTGCTGGCCTGGCCGATGACGATCGCGATGCTGGGCCTGGCCGGCATCCCCGGCACGGCCGGCTTCGTCGGCAAGTTCTTCCTGATCGACGCGGCCGTCGACGGCGACTACGCGTGGCTGGGCATCGTGATCGTGGTCGGCTCCGCCGTGTCGCTCGTCTACTACCTGAAGGTGATCGCGGCGATGTGGATGCGCCCGCTTCCGCGCAGCGTCCCGGCGCTGGCCGGCGGCGCGCTGGACGAGCCGCCCGCCGACGCGCCGGTGGGGCCGCGCGCGGCCGGCTGGGAGGTCGTCCTGGTCGCCGTGGTGTGCGGCGTCGCGACGATCGTCCTGGGCATCGTGCCCGGGCCGGTGTTCGACCTGGCCGGCGACGCCGCGGCGTCGATGAGCCACCTCTTCTAGCGGCGGGCTTCAGGCGGGGCCCCCGGCGGCCGATGTCGGTCGGAGTGGCCCCGCTGCTGCGTCTCATCCTGCTCTGTGCCGCGTCGCTGGCGATCGTGGCGCCGGCGTCGGCGGGCGCATCGATCACGCCGCTGCCCGGCGAGGTGACGGTCGTGCGCGACGTCCGCTACGGCCCGTGGCCCGCGCAGCGCCTCGACGTGTACCGGCCGGCCGCGCGCCCGCCCGGCCGGCTGCCGCTGCTGGTGTGGGTGCACGGCGGCGGCTTCCGGGTCGGCACGAAGGACGCGCCGCGGACGGCGAGCATGGCGCTGGCGTTCGCGCGCCGCGGGTACGCGGTCGCGGCGATCGACTACCGGCTGCTGGCGTCGGCGACGTGCGCCGGCCCGCCGCTGGGGTCGCCGCGGTGCGTGGCGGCGGCGCGGGCGGCCGCGTCCGATGCGCGCCTGGCGCTGCGGGTCCTGCGCGCCTCGGCGGCGCGGTGGGGCATCGCGCGGGGCCGGGTGGCGATCGGCGGCAGCTCGGCGGGCGCGATCGCGTCGCTGCTGGTGGGGACGCGGCCGCAGCCGGGAGCGAAGGTGCGGGCGGTCGTGTCCGTGGCGGGCGCCCTGCCCGAGCCGGAGGGGCTGACGCCGGGCGACCCGCCGACGCTGTTCTTCAACGGCAGCGCCGACCGGATGGTGCCGTTCCGGTGGGCGCGGCGCACCGCGGCCGCGCTGGACGGCTGCGGCGTGCCGGTGCGCCGGCACGTGTTCGCCGGCGCCGGGCACGACCTGTGGGCGCACCGCGAGGCGATCGCGCGCGAGGCGTCGGCGTTCCTGGCCGAGCACCTGGCCCCGGCGCGCCGCGAGGTCTGACCGGCGCGGTAGGGTCCCGCCCATGGGCACGACCTTCGCCGTCACTGGATACGAGATCTCGCTCTGGCTGCACATCACCGCGGCGGTGGTGGGCCTCGGGGCGACGTTCGGCGAGTCGCTGTTCTTCCCGGTCGCGATGAAGCTGGACCCGCGGCACCTGCCGTACGTGCACGCGATCCAGCTCGCGATCAACCGCTGGCTGGCCAACCCGGCGCTGCTGGTCCTGATCGCGACCGGCATCTACCAGACCGCCGACGGCAACTGGGAGTTCGGCTCGTTCTGGATCAGCGCGACGTTCGCGATCGTGATCGTGCTCGGGGCGCTGGTGGGCGGCTACTTCGTGCCGGCCGACAAGCGCCTGGGCGCGATGGTCAGCGCCGAGATCGCGGCGGCGGGCGACGGGCCGTTCGCCCCGTCCGAGGACTACCTGCGCAAGGCGCGCGCGGAGGGCATCGTCGGCGCGGTCGCCGGCGTCCTCACCGTGGTGGCGATCTTCTTCATGGTGGTCAAGCCCGGCGCGTAGCGGGTAACCGTCGGCGCGTGAGCACCGACGACCCCCAGCCCGACCACACCGATCCCGGCCGCGACCGCGACATCGGCTCCGGCTACCCGGAGGAGCAGCCGCCGGGCGCCCAGCCGGGCACGCCGAACCGCGAGGGCTCCGGCGAGGGCGGGCGCGACGCGCCCGACACCGACGGCGGCCGCGACAGCGACCCGCAGACGTCCACCGGCAACCCGGGCGCCGCGGGCTGAGCGTCCGCCCGGCCGCTCCCGCTCAGCGCGCCGTCGCGGTCCTGGGCGCCTTGGGCGGGAGCGCGCCGGCGAACGCGAGGCTGCGCGCCGTTGTCAGATCCAGCCCGCTATGCGACCGCGATCCGACAACGGTCCGGGCGGCCCGCGGCGGTGCGAGCGAGGGGCGGCCGGGTCAGCCGCCGTGGCGCGTGATCACGAGCGGGACCGGCGCGCCCTCGGGCGGCTCGGGCGGGAGGCCCTGCAGGCGGCGGCTGAACGCGCGCGCCACCCGGCGCGCGTGGGCCTTGGCGAGCTCGGCGCGCGGGCCGGCGAACAGCTCGTCGACGGTCTCGCACCAGAGGACGACCCAGCGGTCGAAGTGGCCGGGCGACATCGGCGACTTCGCGTGCAGGCGGGCGTGCGGGGCGAACGCGCCGCCACCGTAGCTGCGGGCGCCGAGCAGGATCGTCTCCCAGAACGAGGTGATGACCGGAACGTGCTCGTCGAGGTCCAGGTGGGCGACGTCGGTGAACAGGTAGCCGATGTGCGGGTCGGTCATCGCGCGCCCGTAGAACGCGCGGACCAGCCGCTCGCAGTCCTCGCGGGTCTCGATGTCGCGCACGTCGCTCACCCGCCACAGGCTAGGGGGACGGCGGTCCGCCTACCGCGGCCGCGGTAGGCGCGGCTACCGCGCCCGGACGGCGAACGCGCCGCACCTGCGCGCTACGGTGCGGCCGTGGTCCTCCGACGCGTCCACGTCCCGACGCTCGCCGTCGACGCCGGGCTGGCGGCCGCGGTCGCCGCCGCCAACGTCGTCGCGATCGCGGCCAGCGAGGAGCCCGGCTCCCAGGCGCCCGACGCCCTCGCCTACCTCCTCGGCGTGGCCGCCGCCCTGCCGCTCCTCGTCCGCCGCCGCTGGCCGCTGGGCACGCTGCTCGCCTCGGCCGCGATCGTCTTCGCCTACCACGCCTTCGACTACCCGGCCGTGGGCCTGGCGGTCCCGCTGTCGGTGGCGCTCTTCACCGCCGCGTACGCCGATCGCGTCTGGGCCGCCGCGACCGTCGCGCTCGGTCTCCAGCTCATGGGGCTCGGGGCCCGCGCGATCGAGGAGGGCGAGTCGCTCATCTCGGTGATCGGCACCGGCACGGTCGGCGACGTCGCGCTGATGGCGGTCGTGCTGCTGCTCGGCGAGACCCTGCGCACCCGCCGCGCCTGGATGGACGAGGTGCGCGAGCGCATGCGCCGCACCGCCGAGGAGAAGGAGCGCGAGGCGCAGCGCCGCGTCGACCAGGAGCGGCTGCGCATCGCGCGCGAGGTCCACGACGTCCTCGCGCACACGATCTCCGCGATCGGCGTCCAGGCCGGCGTCGCCGCCGACGCGCTCCCCGACGACCCGCGCGGAGCGCAGGCGCCGGTCGAGGCGATCCGCGAGCGCACGCGCGAGGCGCTGCGGGAGCTGCGCGCCGCCATCGGCGCCCTGCGCGACGGCGACGCGAGCGCGGACGCCCGCCGCAACGGCGACGACCCCGCGCCCCGCGCCCCCGCCCCCGGCCTCGCGCGCCTCGACGACCTCGTCGCCACCACCGCGGCCGCCGGCGTGCACGTCGACGTCGACATCCGCGGCGCCGCGCGCGAGCTGCCCCCGGTCGTCGACCTCGCCGCCTACCGGATCGTGCAGGAGTCCCTGACGAACGTCGTGCGCCACGCCGGCGCCGCCCACGCCACGCTCACGATCGCCTACGAGCGCGACGGCGTGCGCGTCGAGGTCGACGACGACGGGCGCGGGCCGGAGGGCGACGCCGCCGGCCACGGCCTCGTCGGGATGCGCGAGCGGGCCGCGGCGATCGGCGGCCGCGTCGAGGCCGGCGCGGCCGCGCCCGACCGCGGCTTCCGCGTCCGCGCCTGGCTGCCCACGGAGGGCGTGGCGGCGTGATCCGCGTCGCGCTGGCCGACGACCAGACGCTCGTGCGCTCCGGCTTCCGCGCGCTGCTGGAGCGCGCCGACGACATCGAGGTCGTCGGCGAGGCCGCCGACGGCGCCGAGGCGGTCGCCCTGGCCCGCGCCGAGCGGCCCGACGTCGTGCTGATGGACATCCGCATGCCCGGCGTCGACGGGCTCGAGGCCACACGCCGCATCGCCGGCGACGACGCGCTCGCCGGCGTGCGCGTGATCATGCTCACGACGTTCGAGCTGGACGAGTACGTGTTCGAGGCGCTCCACGCGGGCGCGAGCGGCTTCCTGCTCAAGGAGCTCGAGCCCGACGAGCTGCGCGACGCCGTCCGCGTCGTCGCCGGCGGCGACGCGCTGCTGTCGCCGAGCGTCACCCGCCGCCTCATCCGCGAGTTCGTCTCGCGCCCCGGCCGCCGCCGCCACGCGCCCGACCGCCTCGAGGAGCTGACCGCGCGCGAGCGCGAGGTCGTCGGCCTGGTCGCCGAGGGCCTGTCCAACGACGAGCTCGCCGAGCGGCTCGTGATCAGCCCGGCGACCGCCAAGACGCACGTCAACCGCGCGATGAGCAAGCTCGGCGCGCACGACCGGGCGCAGCTCGTCGTGATCGCCTACGAGACCGGCCTCGTACGGCCGCCGCAGTAGCCGCGCACCCTGTCCTCCCGCGCTCGCGGCAGCGCAAGAGACCGCGCCGCGCCGATGTGGGCGAGGCCGCCGGTCCGGAGCATTCCCGGCGCATCGACCCATCGAGATCGAGGAGCGCAAGGACATGCTCATCACCGCAGCAGAACAGGCGGCCGACTGGAGCGGAACGGCGATCGTCATCGCCGGCATCGCGCTGGTGGGCGCCGTCGTCACCGTCGCCGTGTGGCAGGCGCTGGCGACCGCCCGCGCCCGGATGACCAGCACGCACGAGGCCGAGCTGCGCGCGCTCGCCGACGAGGTGCGCGCCGCGCAGGCGCGCACCGCGACGGCGCTCGAGGCGCTGCGCGACGAGCTGCGCGCGGAGCGAGGGGAGGAACGATGAGAACGCTGACCGACTTCGTCCTGGGCCACCGGCGCCTGGTGGCCCTGTTCTGGATCGTCGCGGCGCTCTTGGGCTTCGTCTTCAGCGGGCAGGCCTCGAACGCGCTCGAGGACGACTTCGCGATGCCCGACAGCCCCGCGTTCACCGCCAACGAGGAGATGGAGCGGCGCTTCGGGACCGGCGGGACGACGCCGCCGCTCGTCGCCGTCGTCGAGCTCGAGGACGGGGCGACCGCGAGCAGCCCCGCCGTGCGCGCCGACCTGCGCGCGCTCGAGGACCGCTTCCGCGACGCGCTGCCGGGCTCGCGCACCGCGTCCGCCGGCTCGACCGGCGACCCGGCGTTCACATCCGACGACGGGCGCACGACGTTCGTCGTCGTCCACCCGCCGGTGGAGGCCTCGGGCGAGCAGGACGAGTTCGACGCCGCCACGCTCGCGGCGGCCGAGGACGTCGCCGCCGAGGCCGAGGTGGCCGGCAGCCCCGTCCAGCTCACCGGCACCCCGCTGCTCGACCGCGCCGCGAGCGAGGAGAGCGGCGGCACCGGCGTGCTCGTCGAGACGCTGATCGCCGGCGTCGCCGCCCTGGCCGTGCTCGCGTTCGTGTTCGCGTCGGCCCTGGCGTTCGTGCCGCTGCTGATGGCCGTCGTCGCGATCCCGACGACGCTGCTGGCCGTGTGGGGCCTGACCGCGATCACCGACATCTCGTCGATCGTGCTGTTCCTCGTCGCGCTGATCGGGCTGGGCATCGCGATCGACTACGCGCTGCTCGTCGTCAGCCGCTGGCGCGAGGAGCGCGACGCGGGCGCCGCCAACGAGGCCGCGATCCGCACCGCGATGGCCACCGCCGGTCGCGCGGTCCTGTTCAGCGGGACGACGGTGGCGATCGGCCTGGTCGCCGCGGTCGCGCTGCCCGTGCCGTTCCTGCGGTCGCTCGGCTACGGCGGCCTGCTGATCCCGCTCGTGTCGGTGGCCGTGGCGCTGACGCTGCTGCCGGTCGTGCTGGCGACCGTGGGGCCGCGGGCCGATCGCCGGCGCCTGCGCCGCACCGAGCGGGCCGAGCGCCACTGGGCGGGCTGGTCGCGGTTCGTCCTGCGCCATCGGTGGCCGGCGGCGATCGGCGGCGTCGCGCTGCTGTGCGCGCTGGCGCTCGTGGCGAGCGGCATGGTGCTCGGCCAGCCGCCGGCGCAGTCGCTGGCGGACTCGGGCCCCGCGCGCGCGGCGCTCGACACGCTGGAGCGCGGCGGGATCGGCGCCGGGCCGCTGACGCCGATCGAGGTCGTCACGCCCGCGGACGAGCGCGACGCCACGGCCGGCGCGCTGGCCGCCGTCGACGGCGTGCGCGGCGCGGCGACCGCGGACGGCCCCGCCTGGCAGCGCGACGGGCGGGCGATCGTCGACGTCTACCCGGCGGTCGACACGAACTCGAACGACGGCCGCGACGTGGTCGCCGCCGTGCGCGAGCGCGCGGCCGATCTGCCGGACACGGCGGTCGGTGGCGCGACGGCGGAGATCGAGGACTTCGTCGACGACGTCTACGGGTCGTTCCCGCTGATGCTCGCGCTGATCGCCGCCGTCACGTTCGTGCTGCTCGCGCGCGCGTTCCGGTCGCTGCTGCTGCCGCTGAAGGCGATCGCCCTGAACGTCCTGTCGGTCTTCGCGGCCTGGGGCATCATGACGCTCGTCTGGCAGCACGGCGTCGGCGCCGAGGCGGTCTTCGGCACCGAGGCGCCGGGCTCGATCGAGTTCTGGGCGCCGGTGATGGTGTTCGCGTTCCTGTACGGGCTGTCGATGGACTACGAGGTGTTCATCCTGGCCCGCGTGCGCGAGGAGTACGACGCGACCGGCTCGACCGACGCCGCGGTCGTCGGCGGCCTGGCCCGCACCGGCCGCCTGGTGACCAGCGCGGCGCTGATCGTGTTCTTCGCGTTCGCGTCGATGGCGACCGCCGGGCCGCTGGACGTGAAGGTGCTGGCGACCGGCCTGGCCGCGGGCATCCTGCTCGACGCGCTCGTGGTGCGCACGCTGGTGCTGCCGGCGCTGGTCGGCGTGCTGGGGCGCTGGAACTGGTGGCTGCCGAGCCCGGCGCGCCGGGTCCTGCGGCTGCCGGCCGAGCTCAGCCCGAGCGCAGCCGCGCGAGCGCCAGGCGGGCGGTCTGGATGACGTAGCGCAGCGCGAGCACGAAGAAGATCGCGCCGACGACCGCGCGGACCTGCTCCTCGCTGAGCGGGCTGCGACCGGCGACGGGGCCGGCGACCGTGTCGCCGACCTTCTCCCGCCAGCCCTGCAGGCCGGCGGTCGCGGCGTGGGTGACCTGTGGCATGGGCGCGGGCTTCCCGCTGCGCGCCCATGCCAACCGGCGCGGTCAGCGCCGAGACGTCAGACGACCTCGCGCAGGCGCCCGGTCTCGACCTCGTAGACGAACCCGCGCACGGACTCCTTGTGCGGGATGAACGGGCTGGCGTTCACGCGCGCGAGCGACTGGCGCACGTCCTCGTCGACGTCGGGGAACGCCTCGGCCGCCCACTCGGGCTTGATCCCGGTCTCGTCCTGGATCGAGCGGCGGAACTCGTCGTCGGTGAACGTGAGCATGCCGCAGTCCGTGTGGTGGATGAGGATGATCTCCCGCGTCCCGAGGAGGCGCTGCGAGATCGCCAGCGAGCGGATCTCGTCGTCGGTGATCACCCCGCCGGCGTTGCGGATGACGTGCGCGTCGCCCTCCTCCAGCCCCAGCAGCCCGTACGGGTTGAGGCGGGCGTCCATGCAGGCGACGATCGCGACCTGCTTGCCCGGCGGCATCGGCAGGTCGCCCTTGTCGAACCCCTCCGCGTACTTCTCCGCGTTGGCCACGAGCTGGTCGGTGACGGACATCTGACCCCTATTTAGGTAGAAGTTGACCGGATTTCAGGAATTTACCAGGCGGCCCTCGACGAGCGCGCCGCTCGGCCGCAGCTCCTCGTCCTCGGCCAGCAGCCGCCGGCGCAGCACGCCCGTCACCGGGTCGACCTCGTAGGCGCCCATCGCGCGCAGCGGCGGCGAGTAGGCGTGGATCGTCACGGCCGGGCCGGCGCCGGCGTGGCGCACGCGGTGGATGTCGCCCGGGCCGAACTCGAAGACGTCGCCGGCGCCGAGCACCCGCCCGACCGGCACGCCGCCGACCGTGAAGCGGTCCTCGCGCACGACGCCCTCGACGACCGCCACCGCGCCCGCCGACCCGTCGTGGTCGTGGAAGCCGGTGTCGTGGCCCGGCGACCAGCACAGCAGCCACACGGTCGCGTCGCCATCGTCGTGGAGCAGGTGGAACGTCCGCTGCTCGGGGTCGTGCTCGACGAAGGGCCGCCACCGGTCCGGGTCGGCGGCGACCTCGCTCGCGAGGGCGAGCAGCTCGTCGCGGTCCAGCGCGCTCATGCCAGCACCAGGGTCCGGCCCAGCAGCCGCGCCGGGTTGTCGACGGCGAACGCCTCGAGCCGCGCCCCGAGCCCGGCGGCGCCCTCGCCCCCCGCGTACGGGCGGTCGGAGCCGTGGACGAGCTGGGCGGGACCGACCACGGCGGACATCGCGCCGATCGCGACACGGCCGTAGCTGGAGGTGTCGAAGAACGTGCGCGGGTCGGTCACCGCGTCGGCCGGCCCGCCCCGCGCGCGCAGGCGCTCGACCTGCAGCGGCGCGAGCCCCGCCAGGCCGGCGAAGACGACCCGCAGCTGCGGATGCGCGGCGCGCCCGCGGGCCGCGAACGCCAGCCACGCGGCGGCCTGCTCGGCCACGTACGTCGCCGACGCCGGCCACCACTCGGGCAGCTCGCCGCCCGGGCCCCGCGGCGCCCACGGCGCCGGCCCGGGATGCACGAGCAGCGGCGCCCCGCGGGCCTCGAGCCGCTCCAGGATCGGGCGCACCCTCCGCAGCGCGTCGGGCGTGGCCAGCGCGCCCGCCGGCAGGGCGATCCCGACCGCGCCGCGGTCGAGCGGCTCGTCGACGTCGTCGGGCCCCGCGCCGTCGAGCGCGACCGCGCCCCACACGTCGAACGGGTCGCCGAGCGCGAGCGCGCCGACGTGGTAGGCCTCCACCAGCGGCCAGGCCTCGTCGCGCGGGAGCGCCTCGATGCCGAGCGGGCTCGACGGCGCGACGATCGCGCGGTCGAGGCCGTCGGCGCGGACCTGGTCGGCGCGCGCGGGCACGTCGTCGATGGTGATCTCGACCTCCGGCTCGCCGAGGAGCTCGAGCAGCAGGCGGCCGCCCCGGGCGCGCACGCGCGGCGGGCGGGCACGTCTGGACAGCGCGGCGACGAACGGCTCGGTCCAGACGTGCTGATGGACATCGGTGACGGTCAAGGAGCCCTCCAGGGCGGAAAAGGATGCAAACCGATCGGGTTTGAAGACTTTACCACTTTCCCCACCAATTCTGTGTAGTATTGGGCCGACCGTCGCCTGACCCACGACGGCAGACCTGCCGGCGGACGCTTCTCTCCTCCCCCCGGTAGGCGACGTCGCCCGGCGCCGGGAGGCCCCGGCCTCCCGGCGCCGCGGCACGCCGCGGCGGCGTCAGGACGCGCGCGCCGCCGGCCCGAGCCGCAGCCGCTGCCGCAGCGCCGCCCGCCGCGCCCGCGTCGCGTCGGTGTCGGCCCGGGCGAGCGCGAGCACCTCCGTCGCCAGGTCGGCCAGCTCGTCGTGCACGCGCCGCGAGAGCGCCCGGGAGGCCGCCGCCGACTCGGGCCGCTCCGCGACCGCGAGCGCCCGCGCGATCGCGGCGTCGAGGTCGGCGAGCCCCACGCCGTAGGGCATGTCGGGATCCCAGTCGGCGGCGTAGGCGGACACCTTCGGGCGCGCGAGCGACACGCGCGCGACGCCGTAGGCGCTGGCGATCACGCGGATGTGCAGCGACGTGCCCACGACGACGCGAGCGCGTGCCAGCAGCTCGACCAGGGCCAGTGGGCGGCGCTCGGAGACGACCTGGGCGTCGAGCCACGGCGCCGCGCGGCGCAGCCGGCGGGCGATGCGCTCGTACTCGACGAGCGAGTCGTGCCCGGTGGCCGTGCCCGCGGCGACGAACCGCAGCCGCAGGCCCCGCAGCGACTCGCACGCGGCGAGCGCGGCCGCCACCTCGCGCCGATCCAGCGCCGTCAGGATCGACCGCGACGCCTGGAACACCGCGACGTCGCGGGCGCCGTCGCGCCGGACCGGGAAGATCGCGCCGAGCGCGTGCACGGCGTCGGGCGCGAGCCGGTGGTCGACCCCGGCGGCGGCCAGCAGCTCGCTCGACGCGCGGTCGCGCACGCGCACGACCGTCTGGCCCCGCAGCAGCGCCAGGCGCCGCTCGCGCTCGTCGGGGTCCAGCCGCTTCAGGCTGCCCAGCCCGGCGGAGTTGACCACCCCGATCGCGCCGGCGTTGGGCGGGTAGTCGAGGGGATCGGGCACGTAGGGCCACGGCGGCGGCGGCCCGCCGGCCGCGCGCCGCAGCGCCGGGTCGCCGGCGCCGCTGCGCACCGCCACGCGGTAGGCCCGGTAGGCGCCGCGCGAGGCCGACATGCGGTAGGCGCGCCCGACGGTCACGCCGCCGAGCTGCCCGCCCACCGACCAGATCGCGTCGAAGCGCTCGCCGGACAGCAGCGGCGTGAACGCCGGGACCTCGCGGCCCAGCAGCTCGCGCATGTCCGACGCGAACGGCGCGGCCGCGACGACGTCGGCGTCGGTCAGGTAGCGCTCGGTGACGAGCAGGAACAGCAGGTCGCCGACGTTGTCGCGCTCATACGGGCCGACGAGCAGGATCCGCGGGCGGTGGGCGCGCTCAGACGACACGCGACGACACCGCCTCGCCGGCGAGTGCGCGCCGGCGGTCGCGATGGCGGGCGGCGGGGTGGTCGTCGCGCACGTGCGGCGTCGGCGTCCCGACGAGGTTCTCGCGCAGCGTCCGCCCGGGCCCGTAGCCGGTCGGGACGCGCCCGCGGCGCTGCAGCTCCGGCACCACGAGCTCGACGAAGTCGACGAACGTGCCCGGCGCCACCGCGTAGGCGAGGTTGAAGCCGTCGATGCCGGTCTCGTCGACCCACGTCTCGAGCTCGTCGGCGACCGTCGCCGGCGACCCCGCCACGACGGGCCCGATGCCGCCGATCGTCAGGTAGCGCGCGACCTCGCGCGGCGTCCACGTGCGCGTCGGGTCCGCGCGCGTGAAGATCTCCAGCGCGGAGCGGGCGGCGTCGGTGTCGATGTAGGCCAGCGGCGTGTCGGGGTCGTGGCCCGACAGGTCCAGCCCGCTCCAGCCGCCGTACAGCGCGAGCGCGCCGTCGATGCTCGCGTACGAGCGGTACTCCTCGACCTTGGCCTGCGCCGCCGCGTCGGTCTCGGCGGCGATCGCGGTCAGGAGGATGAAGATCCGCACGGACTCGGGGTCGCGCCCGTGGTCGGCGATCCGCCCGCGGATGTCGTCGACGAGCCGGCGCGTCGCGGCGAGGTCGACGGCGTTGATGAAGATCGCCTCGCCGTGGCGCGCCGCGAACGTGCGCCCGCGCGGCGACGCGCCGGCCTGGAAGATCACCGGCGTGCGCTGCGGCGACGGCTCGGCCAGGAACAGGCCGGGGACGTCGTAGTAGCGGCCGTGGTGCTCGATCGGGCGCACCTTGGCGGGGTCGGTGAACAGCCCGCGCTCGGGGTCGCGCACGACCGCGTCGTCGTCCCACGAGTACTCCCACAGCTGGTAGCAGACGTCGAGGAACTCGTCGCCGACGTCGTAGCGGTCGTCGTGCTTGCGCTGGGTGTCGAAGCCGAGGTTGCGCGCCGCGCTCTCCAGGTAGCCGGTGACGACGTTCCAGGCGACGCGGCCGTCGGTCAGGTGGTCGAGCGTGCTCAGCCGGCGCGCCAGCGCGTAGGGCTGCTCGTAGGTGAGCGACACGGTCACCCCGAACCCGAGGTGCCGCGTGACCGCGGCCATCGCCGTGACGGTCGGCACCGGGTCGAGCAACGGCACCTGCGTCGCCTCGCGCAGGGCCGCGTTCGGCGAGCCCTCGTAGACGTCGTAGACGCCGAGCACGTCGGCGAGGAAGATCGCGTCGAAGCGCCCGCGCTCGAGCAGGCGCGCGAGCTCGGTCCAGTAGGACAGGTCCTTGTAGCGCCAGGCCTGGTCGTCGGGGTGGCGCCACAGGCCGGGCGCCTGGTGGCCGACGCAGGCCATCTCGAAGGCGTTGAGGTAGATCCGCTTGGCGGCCATCGGGGACTCCTGGGTCACTTCACGGCGCCCGCGACGAGCCCGGCGACGAGCCGGCGCTGCGCGAGCACGGCGAGGAGGTAGACGGGGGCGATGCCGATCAGCGACGCGACGGCCTGCTGGCCGAACTCGATGTTGCGGTCGCCCTGGAACAGCGACAGCGCGACCGGCAGGGTCTGCACGCTGGTCTGCTGCTGGAAGCTGATCGCGAACAGCAGCTCGTTGTAGGACAGGAAGAAGCAGATGAGGCCGGCGGCGACGATGCCCGGCGACGCCAGCGGGACGACGATCCGCCGCAGGGTCGCCCAGTGGCCGAGGCCGTCGAGCCACGCGGCCTCCTCGATCTCCCGCGGGACGCGCCGCACGAAGCCGTCGAGCAGCCACACGGCGACGGGCAGGTTGGCGAGCCCGACGACGAGCGCGAGCCCCGGCAGCGTGTTGTTCAGGCCGGCCGAGCGCAGCAGGAAGAACAGCGGCAGGACCGCGACGACCGGCGGCGCGCAGTAGCTGGCCATGACGACCGCCGACAGGCGCTCGCCGGCGCGGCCCGCGCGCGCCGTGTAGTAGGCGCCGGGCAGCGCGAGCGCCAGCGTCACCGCGACGGCCAGGAGCGCGACCACCCACGAGTTGAGCAGGAACCGCCCGAGGTCCAGCGAGCGGAACGTGTCGGGCCAGTTGTCCCAGAACAGCCGCGACGGCAGCAGGCTGCCCGAGAGCACGTCGTCGCGCGAGCGCAGCGAGAGCGACACGAGGTACAGCAGCGGGATGCTGCACACGGCGGTGACGAGCGCGAGGACGGCCGACGGCCAGCGGCGGGGACGGGTGGCGATCATCCGGCCGCCCCCGCGACGCGCCGGCGCAGGCGCGAGACCACGGTCACGAACACGCCGACGAGCAGCGAGAACACGATCGTCGCGGCGGCCGCCTCGCCCACCTGGAACTGCTGCAGGCCGGTGCGGTAGATGTCGAACGACGACAGCGTCGTCGCGAAGCCGGGCCCGCCCGACGTGACGACGTAGACGATGTCGAACAGCTTGAAGGCGATGATCATGCGCAGCAGCGCGACCGCGACGAGCGTGCCGGCGATCAGCGGGAGCACGATGTGGCGCACGGTCTGCCAGGAGCTGGCGCCGTCGATCCGCGCGGCGTCGAGCAGGTCGCGCGGGACGCCGAGCAGGGCGGCGTAGACGAGCAGCGTCACGAACGGCGTCCACTGCCACGTGTCGATCACGATCAGCGTCACCATCGCGCCGGTGGGGCTGCCCAGCGGGTTGGGGTCGCCGAGGCCGAGCGAGCCGGCGATGCTGGGCAGCGCGCCGCCGACCGGGGCGAGCAGCAGCTTCCACGCGACGCCGACCATCACCGGCGGGGTCACGAGCGGCAGCAGCAGCACGACGCCCGTCCACCCCAGCCGCCGGCCGCGCACGGCCAGCAGCAGCGCGAGCGCGGTGCCGAGCACGAGCTGCACGGCGCTCGCGGTCAGCGCGAACAGCGTCGAGCGCCACAGCGAGCCCTTGAACGCCGTCGACGACAGCGCCTCGGTGAGGTTGTCGAGGCCGGTGAACGCGCCGAGCGGGCGCGCGAGCGTCGACTCGGTGAGCGCCAGCCCGATCAGGTAGGCGAACGGGAACGCGCTGAAGACGAGCAGCGCGGCGATCAGCGGCCAGCTCAGGCTGGCCGGCGTGCGCCCGACGCGCCCGCCCCGGCGGGGGCGCGGCGGCAGCCCGGGCAGCCCGGGGCGCCGCCGCGGCCGGGCGCCCGCCGGCGCGTCCGCCGGGGCGGACGGCGACGGGCGCGGCGGTGCGACGACCGCGCTCACGCGCGTTCCCAGGCCGCCTGTGCCTTCTCGAGCGCCTCCTGGGCGCTCTGCTGACCCTGGATGCCGAGCGCGAGCTCGTCGACGAGCGTCTGCAGCTTGTCGACCGCGCCCGCCGTGTTCGGCCACACGAGCGGCTGGCCCTCGAGGCCCTCGGCGACGTCGGGCGCCGCCTGGCCGAACGTCTTCTTGAAGGCCGCCGACTGCAGCGTGGACTTGCGGATCGGGTCGCCGCCGGTGCCGAACTCGCCGATGATCTTCTCCTGGACCGCCGGCGAGGACTGGAACTTCACGAGCGCGGCGGCGGCCTCCTTGCGCTTGGAGATCGCCGACACGCCGGCGCCGAACCCGGCGTTCAGGGCGGTGCCGTGGACGGTGTTGCTCCCGCCGACCGGGAGCTTCACCGCGGCCCAGTCGTCGATGATCTTCGACTGCTCCGGGTTGGACGCCATGACCGACATGTCCGTCCAGAACTCGATCATCGCCCCCTGCCCGTTCAGGAACGCGGGGATCGCCTGGTCGAAGCCGGTCTGCAGCGGGGTCGGCAGCGCGTCCGGCCCGACCGCGAACAGCGCCTCGGCGGCGGCGATCGCCTCCGGGGAGGTCAGCTGCGGCTTGCCCGACTCGTCGACGAAGCGCCCGCCGAACCCGACGAGGCGGTCGGCATAGGAGCAGCCGAGGATGATCGGCACCTGCTGGCCCATGACGATGGCGCCGTAGACGTCGCCCTTGCCGCCCTCGGTGATCGTCTTGGCGACCTGCGCGTACTCGTCCCAGGTCTGCGGCGGCTGCACGCCGAACTCGTCGAAGATCCGGCGGTTGTAGAAGAGCAGGAACGTGTCGCCGTCGAACGGCAGGCCCCAGCGGCGGCCGTCCATGAGCGTGTAGGGGTCGTAGATCGAGGCCAGGTAGTCGTCCGGCTTGATCTCGTCCGCGTGCTCCTCGATGTAGTCGGTGAGGTCCTCGAGCGCCCCGCCCTCGACGAGGTCGCCGAGGCCGACGTACCAGTACTGGAACACGTCGAACTCGCCGGCGCCCGACTGGACGTCGCGGATCGCCTGCGACGTCAGCTTGTCGTAGGGGATCGGCGAGAGCTCGACCTTGGCGCCGGTCTCCTTCTCGAACTCGGCCGCGACGACCTTCCAGGCGCCGAGGTTCGGCTGGTTGACCAGCACCTTGATCGTCTCGCCCTCGAGCTCCGGCGTGGCGGCGACGTCGAGCGCCCCGCTCGAGTCGCTGCCGCCGCAGGCCGCCAGCAGCGCGGAGAGGCTGGTGACGGACGCGCCGAGGACGATGCCGTTGCGCAGGAAGACGCGACGGGAGGTGGGGTTCACGGTGGTCGTTGCCCTTTCGTGGGTCAGGTGTAGAGGGTGAACGGGGGGTACTCGCCGGTGAGGAAGTGGGCGCCGACCTCGCGCTGCTTGTAGGCGACGGGGTCGTGGAGGGTGTGCGTGCGCACGTTGCGCCAGAAGCGGTCCAGGCCGACCGCGTTGGCGGTGGCGCGGGCGCCGGTGACCTCGAAGATGCGCGACGTGACGTCGAGTGAGACCTGCGTGGCGACGACCTTCGCGGCGGCCACGTGCTCGGCGATCTCGCCGCGGCCGTCCCAGTCCAGCGCGCCGGGGCCGGCCTCGATGATCGTCGCGAGCGCGTCGATCGCCTCGTCGGCCAGCGCGCGGGCCGCGCGGGTGCGGGCGACGAGGTCGCCGTACGTCTGCAGGATGTAGGGGTCCTCGGTCGCGCGCTCGACGTCGCTGACCACCCACGGGCGCGTGCGCGTGCGCGTGTACTCGCGGGCGGTGGCGAGCGCGCCCTCGGCGATCCCGAGGTAGAACTGGATGAAGACGAGCTGGATCGCCGGCGTGACGAGCGTGCCGAACGGCGTCAGCGCGTCGGGCGCCAGCGAGGCGACGATCCCGTCGGCGTCGACGCGGGCGCCGTCGAAGGCGATGCTGCCGCTGGCGGTGAGCCGCTGTCCGAGGTTGTCCCAGTCGTCGGCGAACGTGACGCCGGGCTGGCGCGGGTCGAGCACGATGAACACGGGCTCGCCGGTGTCGGCGCGGATCGCCGACGCGCCGATGCGGTCGGCGACGCGGGCGCCGGTCGAGAAGCTCTTGCGGCCGTCGAGGCGGAAGCCGTCGCCGTCGCGGGTGAGCGTGAGGTCGGCGTCGCGCGGGTTGAACGCGCCGCCCCAGAACCAGCCCTCGGCGGCGCCGCGCCGGCCGAGCTCGTCGAGCATCTCCCAGTTGGCGAAGAAGCCCGCGTTCCAGGAGATCTGGAAGTGGTAGCCGATGAGCTGGCCGATCGAGCCGTCGGCGATCGCGATCTCGCGGATCACCTGGTAGGCGGTGCGCCAGTCGCCGCCGCCCCCGCCGAGCTCGGCGGGGATCAGGAGCGACAGCAGGCCCGCCCGGCGCAGCTTGTCGATCTCGGCGTGCGGCAGCGCGTTCGCGCGGTCGCGCTCGAGCGCGTCCTGGGCCAGGTCGGCGGCGACGGCGCGCGCCGTCTCGAGCCACTGCTGATGGGTGCGCGGCGCGGGGCCGCTCGTGATCGTCGAGGTCACTGTGCTGCTCCGGTGTGTCGAGTGGGCGTCAGACGATCCCGTTGCGGGGCGGGGCCACCCCGTTGAGCTCGTAGTCGCCGACGTGCTGGACCTTCCAGCGGCGAGGGTCGTGCAGGGTGTGCGTGCGCGCGTCGCGCCAGAAGCGGTCGAGGCCGCGGCGGGCGCTGGCCCCGCGCGCGCCGCCGAGCTCGAGGAAGTCGCTGGCGACCGAGACCGCGGCGGTGTCGGCCTCGGCGCGGGCGGCGGCGACCGCGACCGACGCCTCGGCGGCCAGGGCCTCGGCGTCGTCGGCGGCGTCCGCCAGCGCGGCGCGCGCGGCGTCCAGCGCGCGGGCGGCGTCGTCGAGGAGGGCGCGGGCGGCGCGCACCCGCAGCGCGAGCTCCCCGAAGCGGTGGATGACCAGCGGCTCCTGGTCGGCGCGCTCGACCCCCGCCTCGCCCCACGGCCGGGCGTGGTTGCGGACGTAGTCCTGCGCGGCGGCCAGGGCGCCGTCGGCCAGGCCGACGTCGATCGCCGCGTGCAGGAACTGGCCGTAGGCGCCGAACACCTCGGGCCCGTCGAACACGCGGTGGTGGGGCACGACGTTCTCGGCGGGGACGCGGACGCCGTCGAGGCGCACGGTGCCGCTGGCGGTCGTGCGCTGGCCGATGCCGTCCCAGTCGTCGACGATCTCCAGGCCGGGCGCGCCCGCCGGGACGTAGGCGGCCTGGAGGTGGTCGTCCTCGTCGATCGCGTAGACGGGGATCCAGTCGGCGAAGAGCGCGCCGGTCGAGTAGTACTTGGCGCCGTCGATCCGGAAGAGGCCGTCGCCGTCGCGGCGGATCGTCGTGCGGAACTCGAGCGCGTGACGCGCGCCGGGCTCGGCCAGCGCGTTGCCGAAGCGGCGGCCGTCGAGGACCTCGGCGAAGAAGCGGCGGCGCTGCTCCTCGGTGCCGCTGGCGCGCAGCACCTCGACGAAGAAGAAGTGGTTCTGCGGGATCTGGCCGATGCTGCCGTCGGCCGCCGCCAGCAGGCGGATCACGCGGCCGAGCGCGAGCGTGGGCACGTCGGCGCCGCCGTGCTCGCGCGGGACCGTGATCGCCAGCAGGCCGGAGCGCGAGAGCTCCTCGAGCTCGGCGCGCGGCAGCCGGCGCTCGCGATCGCGCTCGGCGGCGTCCTGGGCGAAGCGCGCGGCGAGGTCGCCCGCGACCGCGATCGCCTCCTCGGCGGAGGCGATGCGGTGCGCGGTCGATGCCTGGTCCAGCGTCTGCGACATGGGGGGCTGCGTTATAGCACAGAAACTCGACCGACTTTGTTGGTAATCTCGCCGCCGATGTCCCTGCTCGAGGCCCTCCCCGCCACCGGCGTCGCGGTCGTCACCGCCGCCGACGCCGACGGCCGCGCGTTCGGGACGACGGCGCGCGAGATCGGCGCGGTCTCGGTGAAGCCGCCGCTCGTGCTCGCCCGCCTGCGCCCCGAATCGGACACGCTCGCGGCGATCCGGCGCGGGCGGCGCTTCGCGATCAACGTGCTGGCCGCCGACCAGCAGCACCTGTCGGACCGCTTCGCGCGACCGGCCGCGCCCGACCTCTGGGAGGACGTCGCGATGGAGCGCCGCCACGGCGTCCCGATCCTCGACGGGACGCTGGCGACGGTCGAGTGCGTCCTGCACGACACCGCCGACGGCGGCGATCACGCGATCGTCGTCGGCCGCGTGGTCTCCACCGGCGCGCCCCCCGCGCCGGCGGAGCCGGAGGTGGCGCTGCCCACCGCCCTCGGCGCGCTGCGCGCCGTGCCGCTCGCGCCCGCCGCCCTCGGCGCGGCGAGCGTCGCCGTGCTCGTCGGCCGCCCGCACGGCGCCGACGGGGCGCTCCTGTACCTGCACCGCGGCTGCGTGCTGGGCGACGCGCTCGGCAGCCGCGCGTGCGGCGGGCGCGCGCGGCTGCACGCGGTCGTGACCGGGATCGAGCGCCTCGGGGCGCCCGGCGTCGTCGTCTACCACCGCGGCGGCGGCCTGGGCGCGTGCTGCGTGCCGGACGGCGACCGGCCCGCCGTCAGCGACAGCGAGGCGGCCGCGGTCGAGGACGCGATCGCGCGCCTGCGGCTGCGCGACCCGCGCCTGGTGGCCGACGACGAGACCGCCGCGGCGCTCGTGGCGCGCGGGATCGTCGCGCCGGCCGCGCACGTGCCCGTGTCGGAGGTGAGAGCATGAGCGCCGTGGCCTCCGGCGTGCCGGTGCTGCGCAGCCCCGAGGCGGCCGTCGAGGCCGCCCGCGCCTACGCGGCCGAGATCGCGCCGGGCGCGGCCGAGCGCGACCGCGCCGGCACCGTGCCGCGCGACGAGCTGGCCGCGCTGGACGCCACCGGGCTGCTCGGCATCACCGTGCCGGCGCAGGACGGCGGGCCCGGCCTCGGCCCGCCCGTCCTCGCCGACGTCGTGCGCACGATCGCGGCCGCCGACCCGGCGATCGCCCAGACGCCCCAGGCGCACTGGCTGTTCGTCGACGTGCTCTCCGTGTGGGGCACGCCCGCCCAGCGCCGGCGCCTGTTCGGCGACGTGCTCGCGGGCGCGCGGATCGGCAACGCGCTGGCCGAGCGCGGCGGCCTCCACGCGCAGGACCTGCGCACGCGCCTGCTCCCCGGCCCGATCCTCGACGGGCGCAAGTACTACTGCACCGGGACGCTCACCTCGCGCTGGATCGCGGTGAGCGCGCTCGACGAGGAGGACCGCCTGCGGCTCGCGTTCGTCCTGCGCGACGCGCCCGGCGTGACCGTCGACGAGGACTGGGACGTGATGGGCCAGCGCGCCACGGTCTCCGGCACCACCACGTTCGAGCAGGTCGCCGTCGACCCCGAGCTCGTGCTCGACTACCAGCACGCGTTCGCCGTGCCCCAGCAGCTCGGCGCGCGCGCCCAGCTCGTGCACGCCGCGATCGAGGCCGGCATCGCGCGCGGCGCGCTCGACGACGCCGCCGCCTACCTGCGCGAGCGGGCCCGCCCCTCGTCGGAGGCGGTGCGCGCCGGGGCCGGCGCGGCGATCGAGGACCCGCACGTGCTGCACGGCTACGGGCGCCTGAGCGCCCGCGTGGCGGCGGCGGAGGCGCTGCTCGCGCAGGCGGCGGCGACGCTCGACGAGATCGGCCTCGTCCCCGCCGACGAGCAGGCCGCGGCGCGCGGGTCGCTCGCCGTCGCCGCGGCCAAGGCGTTCGCCAGCGAGGTCGCCGTCGAGGTCTCGAGCGAGCTGTTCCGGCTGTGCGGGACGAGCGCGACCGCGAGCCGGTACGACCTCGACCGCCACTGGCGCAACGCCCGCACGCACAGCGTCCACGACCCGATGGACTGGAAGTACCACCACATCGGGGCCTACGAGCTGGGCGGCGTGCTGCCGCCCAACCACGGACAGCTCTGACGGTCAGCCGCGGCTGCGGTACAGCCGCACGGTGAGCGGCGCGAAGATCAGCGTCAGCGCGGCCGCCTCGCCGAGGACGAGCAGGATGCGCTCGCCGTCCACGCCGCCGTCGATGAGCTGGCGCGACGCCGTCACCAGGTGCGAGATCGGGTTGACGTCGACGAACGCCTCCAGCCAGCCGGGCAGCGTGCTCGGCTCGACGAAGATGTTGCTCAGGAAGACGAGCGGGAACAGCAGCATGAACCCGGCGTTCATCACCGCGCTCGGAGTGCGCATCACGAGCCCGAGCGTGGTGAACGCCCACGACAGGCTGAACGCGAACACGACGATCAGCACCATCGCGGCGAGCACGCCGAGGGGGCCCTCGTCGGGGCTGAAGCCCATGATCAGGCCGACGACCACGACGACGATCGCCGCCAGCAGGTACCGCGCGGTGTCGCCGAGCACGGCGCCGACGAGCGGCGCCGGGCGCCAGATCGGCAGCGAGCGGAAGCGGTCGATCGCGCCCTTGGTCACGTCGGTGTTCAGCGCGACGCCCGAGTAGACGCTCACGAACAGCACCGACTGCACCAGGATGCCCGGCAGCACGTACTCGAGGTACTCGCCGGTCGAGCCGGCGACCGCGCCGCCGAACAGGTAGACGAACATCAGCAGGAACAGGACCGGCGTGATCGTCACGTCCAGCAGCTGCTCGGGGACGTGCTTGATCTTCAGCAGGCCGCGCCAGCCGAACGTCAGCGCGGTCGACAGCGGGCCCGGCCGCGGCGGGCGGGCGCTGGACGAGACCGCGGCGCTGATCGCGCGGGCGGCGGCGAGGTCCTGCTCGGCGGGGCGGGAGGTCGGGGCGGTGCTCATGACGGCTCCTCCTCGTCGTCGGTGGCGGCGTGCCCGGTGAGCGCGAGGAACACCTCGTCGAGGCTCGGCTGCGAGAGCGCGAAGCTGGCCAGCCCGACGTCGGCGCGCGCGAGCTCGCCGATCGCCTCGGACGCGGCGTCGGCGTGGTCGACGCGGACCGACAGCGCGGCCGGATCGGCCTCGAGCTCGACGTCGCGGCCGACGACGCGGGCGAGCAGGTCGGCGGCCTCCGCCCGCGACTCGGGGTCGAGCAGGCGCACGTGCAGCGCGCCCTCGCCCACCGACGCCTTCAGCTGGGCGGGCGTGCCCTCGGCGATCACGCGGCCGCGGTCGATCACGGCGATGCGCCCGGCGAGCTGATCGGCCTCGTCGAGGTACTGCGTGCACAAAAGGACGGTCGTGCCCTGCGCGGCGAGCGCGCGCACGATGTCCCACACCTGGTTGCGCGAGCGCGGGTCCAGGCCGGTCGTGGGCTCGTCGAGGAACATCAGCTCCGGCGTGACGACGATGCTCGCGGCGATGTCGAGCCGGCGGCGCATGCCGCCCGAGTAGTTCTTCACCAGGCGGGCGGCGGCGTCCTCGAGCCCGAAGGCGTCCAGCAGCTCGTCGGCGCGCTCGCGGGCGGCGCGGCCGCGGAAGCCCAGCAGCCGGGCGAGCAGGATCAGGTTCTCGCGCCCGGACAGGTCGTCGTCGACCGACGCCATCTGCCCGGTGAGCGACACGAGCCCGCGCACCGCGTCGGCGTCGCCGACCACGTCGTGGCCGAGCACGCGCGCGCTGCCGCCGTCGGGCGGCAGGAGGGTGGCGAGCATCCGGATCGTCGTCGTCTTGCCGGCGCCGTTGGGCCCGAGGACGCCGTACACGGTGCCGCGCGGCACGGCCAGGTCCACGCCGGCGACGGCGTGCGTGCGGCCGAACCGCTTCTCGAGTCCCGTCGCTTCGACGGCCAGGGTCGCGCTCATGTCAGGTCAGACTCCCGCCCCCACGGAGATTCATCGGCCGGCGATTGTCACAGAGCCCCGATCGCCCGGGAAGGGGGCTACCCGTACCTCGCGGCGCGCGCGTGCGTCGCGCCGGTAGGCTGCCGCGCGTGCGCATCACCGCCAAGGCCGACTACGCCGTCCGGGCCGCCGCCGAGCTGGCCGCCGAGGCCGGCTCCGAGCGTCCGCTGAAGGGCGAGACGATCGCCACCAACCAGGGCATCCCGCAGAAGTTCCTCGAGAACATCCTCGCGGACCTGCGCCAGGCCGGGCTCGTGAAGAGCCAGCGCGGCGTCGACGGCGGCTACCGGCTGGCCAAGGCGCCGGAGGACGTGAGCGTCGCCGACATCATCCGCGCGGTCGAGGGCCCGCTGGCCTCCGTGCGCGGCGAGGCGCCCGAGGACGTCGCCTACGAGGGCGCCGCCCAGCCGCTGCAGGACGTGTGGATCGCCGTGCGGGCCGCGCTGCGCGGCGTCGTCGAGCACGTCACGCTGGCCGACCTGGCGGCCGGGCGGGTCCCCAAGGAGGTCGCCCGGCTCGCGGGCGACCCCGATGCGCGCCACCGCCGCTGAGCCCCGCCGCCGCACCCACTCGCCGCCGCTGACCCTCGCCGCCGTTGTCAGATCGACGCCGCATAGCGGCGTCGATCTGACAATCGTCGCCGGGAGCGCCACGCCGACGCCGCATTCCGAACTATCTTTGTCGACATGATCGGAATGACTCCCCGCCAGACCGGCGAGCACCCGGCCGCCCGGCTGCGCGCGACCCCGCTGCCCCGCCTGCGCGCCGGCGGCCGGATCGGCCACTTCGTGCGCGACCACTTCGGCGCGCCGCGGGTCGACCCCGACCTGCGGCTCGTGGTCGACGGGGCGGTCGAGCGCCCGGCCGAGCTCGATCGTGCGGCGCTCGACGCGTACCCGCGATGTGAGCGCACGGTCGTGATCGAGTGCGCCGGGCACCGGCGCGCCGAGTACGACCCTCCACGGCGCGGCGTCCAGTGGGAGGCGGGCGCCGTCGGCGAGGCGCGCTGGGGCGGCGCGCGCCTGGCCGACGTGCTCGCGGGCTGCGGCCCGGCCGGCGACGCCGTCGAGGTCGTCCTGCACGGCGCCGACGGGTTCGCGCGGTCGCTGCCGATCGCCAAGGCGCGCGACCCCGAGACGCTGCTCGTGTGGACGCTCGACGGGGAGCCGCTGCCGGAGGAGCACGGCGCGCCGCTGCGCGCCATCGTCCCCGGCTGGTACGGCACCGACGCCGTGAAGTGGCTCACGCGGATCGAGGTCGTCACCGAGCCGTTCACCGGCCGCTGGCAGGCCGAGGAGTACCGCTGGATCGAGCCCGGCGAGGACGGCCTGGGCCGGCGCATGGGCCCGATGCCCGTGCACGCGCTCGTCACCGAGCACGACCGCGACGCGATCGCGGGCGTGGCCTGGAGCGACGGCACGCCGATCGCGCGCGTCGACGTGCGCGTCGACGGCGGCCTGTGGCGGCCCGCGGAGCTGGAGCCGCCCGCCGACCGGTGGGCGTTCACCCGCTGGCGCCTGGCCTGGAGCCCCGCCCCGGGCGCGCACCGCGTCGAGGCGCGCGCCACCGACGCCGAGGGCCGCACGCAGCCCGACGCGCCGCCGCCGAACGTGCGCGGGTTCGGCAACCACAGCGTCCACCGCGTGGACGTCGTGGTCTAGGAGAGCGTGAGCTCCCGGTCCTCCGCCAGCAGGCCGCGGCGGCGGAGGGCCGGCCGCACGCCCTCGCCGACGTGGTAGGCCTCCTCCAGGTGCGGATAGCCCGAGAGGATGAACTCGGTGAGGCCCAGTTCGTGGTACTCGGCGATCCGCTCGGCGACCTCCTCGTAGCTGCCCACGAGCGCGGTGCCGGCGCCGCCGCGGACGAGCCCGACGCCCGCCCACAGGTTCGGTGAGACCTCGAGCGCGTCGGTGCGCCCGTTGTGCAGGGCGACCATGCGCTGCTGGCCCTCGGACTGCGAGGCGCGCATCACGGCCTGGGCGCGCTCGATCGCCTCGGGGTCGAGGCCGGCCAGCAGGCGGTCGGCCTGCGCCCACGCCTCGTCGGCGGTCTCGCGCGCGATCACGTGCAGGCGGATGCCGTAGCGCAGCTCGCGCTCCGCGCGGTCGGCGACGGCGCGCACGCGGTCGAGCTTCTCGGCGACCTGCTCGGGCGGCTCGCCCCAGGTGAGGTAGACGTCGCAGTGCCGCGCGGCGACCTCCATCGCGGCGGCCGACGACCCGCCCAGGTACAGCGGCGGGACCACCGCCGGCGGCTCGGCCAGGCGCGCCCCGCGCGCGCGGGTGTGCACGCCGTCGACGTCGACCTCCTCGCCGGCCCACAGCGCCCGCACGAGCGCGAGCTCCTCGCCGGCGCGCGCGTAGCGCTCGTCCTTGGTGAGGAAGTCGCCGTAGCGCTGCTGCTCGGCGTCGTCGCCCCCGGTGACGACGTTCAGCAGCAGCCGGTTGCCCGACACGCGCTGGAACGTCGCCGCCATCTGCGCGGCCACGAACGGCGACACGAGGCCGGGCCGGAACGCGACCAGGTAGCGCAGGCGCTTGGTCACCTGCGTCAGCGCGGACGCCATGATCCACGCGTCCTCGCACCAGCTGCTCGTCGGCGTCAGCGCCGCGTCGAAGCCGAGCTGCTCGGCCGAGCGGGCGATCTGCCCGATGTAGTCGATCGTCGGCGGCCGCCCGCCCTCGTCGAGCTCGCGGTGGCGCTCGGCCCCGACGGCGTTGCCCTGCGACAGGTCGGTGCGGGAGTCACCCGTCGTCGGGAGGAACCAGTGCAGCGTGACGGACATCGCTGCAAAGTCTATCTGAATTGTGGGCTATGCCGGCTCGGAGGCCTCGACCGGCACGCTGGTCGCCCGCAGCCACACGATGTCGCCCTCGCTGACCTCCAGCTGCTGCGCCTCGTCGCGCGTGAGCTGCGCGAACACGCCGTCGCGTCCGGGCAGCGCCAGCTCGACGCGGACCTCGAAGCCGAGGTGCACGATGCGGGTGACCTGCGCCTCGTGCGCGCCCGGCGACGGCTCCAGCTCGAGGACGATGTCGTGCGGGCGCACGAGCTGGCCGCCGAGCTCGCTGATCGGGCCCAGGAAGCCCATCACGAACCGGTTGGCGGGCCGGTCGTAGAGCTCGCGCGGCGCGCCGACCTGCTCGATGCGCCCGTGGTCCATGACCGCGATGCGGTCGGCGATCGACATCGCCTCCTCCTGGTCGTGGGTGACCAGGATCGTCGTCACGTGCACCTCGTCGTGCAGCCGGCGCAGCCACTCGCGCAGGTCGGCGCGGACCTTGGCGTCCAGCGCGCCGAACGGCTCGTCGAGCAGCAGCACGCGCGGCTCCACCGCCAGCGCGCGGGCGAGCGCCATCCGCTGGCGCTGGCCGCCCGAGAGCTGGTTGGGGTAGCGCTTCTGGTAGCCGGCGAGGCCGACGATCTCCAGCAGCTCGTCGACCCGCGCGTCGATCCGCTCCTTGGGCTGCTTGCGGATCTTCAGCCCGAACGCGACGTTGTCGCGCACGGTCATGTGCTTGAACGCGGCGTAGTGCTGGAACACGAACCCGATCTCGCGCCGCTGCGGCGGCACCCTCGTCTGATCGGAGCCGTGGATCTCCACGACACCGCTGTCGGGCATCTCGAGCCCCGCGATGATCCGCAGCAGCGTCGACTTCCCCGAGCCCGACGGGCCCAGCAGCGCCGTCAGCGAGCCGTCGGGGATCTCGATCGTCACGTCGTCGAGCGCGACGAAGTCGCCGAACCTCTTGGTGATCCCGCGCGCGGCGATCATGCCTCTTCCCTTCTGCGGTTGAACGTCGTCATGACCAGCAGCGTCAGCAGCGCGATCGCTGCCAGCAGCGCGGACGCCGCGTAGGCGCCCGCGAGATCGAAGTTGGCGAAGCGCTTCTCGACCAGCAGCGTCAGCGTCTCGGTCTCGCCCGAGACCTTGCCCGACACGACGCTGACGGCGCCGAACTCGCCGATCGCCCGCGCGGTCGTGAGCACGACGCCGTAGGCGATGCCCCAGCGGATGGACGGCAGCGTGATCCGCCAGAACGTCTGCCAGCCGCTCGCGCCGAGCGTGGCGGCCGCCTGCTCCTGGTCGTCGCCGACCTCGCGCAGGACCGGCGTGACCTCGCGCACGACGAACGGCAGCGTCACGAACACGGTCGCCAGCACGATGCCGGGGGTCGAGAAGATCACCTGGATGCCGGCGTCGGCGAGGTCGCGCCCGAACCAGCCGGTGGTGCCGTAGACGAGGATCAGCGACAGGCCGACGACGACCGGCGAGATCGCGAACGGCAGGTCGATGACCGTGTCCATCAGCCACTTCCCGCGCCAGCGACCGCGCGCGAGCGCGAGCGCCATCACGACGCCGAGCACGGTGTTGACGACGACCGCGATCGCGGAGACCTCGATCGTCAGCCAGAACGCGGAGATCGCCGCGGGCGTGGTGATCGAGTCCCACACCGCCCCGATCCCGGGCTCGAACGTCCGGTAGAAGATCAGCGCGACCGGCACGAGCAGGAGCGCCAGGAGCCAGGCGAGCGCGATCACGCGCATCGTGAGCTGCCACGGGCGGCTAACGGTCATGGCGCGCCCCCCAGCGGCCGAGCAGGCGGATCGCCGCCAGCACGAGCACGGACACGAGCAGCAGCACGACCGACACGGCCGCAGCGCCGATCGGCGCGTCGCTCTCGATGAGCTTGAAGATGTAGACCGACGACACCTGCGTGTCGAACGGGACGTTGCCCGAGATCAGCACGATCGAGCCGAACTCGCCGACCGCGCGCGCGAACGCCAGGCCGGCGCCCGACAGGATCGCCGGCAGCAGGTTGGGCAGGATGATCCGCAGGAACACCGTGCGGTTGGAGGCGCCCAGCGAGATCGCCGCCTCCTCCATCTCGCGGTCGACCTCGATCAGCACCGGCTGCACCGAGCGCACGACGAACGGCTGCGTCACGAACAGCAGCGCGAGCAGGACCGCGAACTGCGTGAAGGCGACGTCGATGCCGAGCGGGCTGTTGGGCCCGTAGAGCGCGAGCAGCGTGAGGCCCGCGACGATCGTCGGCAGCGCGAACGGCAGGTCGATCAGCGCGTTGACGACCTTCTTGCCGGGGAAGCGGTCGCGCACGAGCACCCAGGCCAGCAGCGTGCCGGTCACCGCGTTGATCGCCGCGGTCGCCAGCGACACGAGGATCGTGAAGCGCAGCGCGGCGACCGCCTGGCGCGACGACACCGCGTCCCAGAAGTCGCCGACGCCGCCGTCGAGCGAGCGCACGACGACGGCGGCGAGGGGCAGCAGGACGATGACGCTGAGCCACAGCGTCGAGATTCCGAGCGCGAGCGCGCCCGACCGTGCGGCCGGGCGCCTGCGCGGCAGGGCGATGGCGCTCATTCGGAGGTCGCCACTCCCGCCTCCTCCTCGATCTTGGCGATCGAGCCGCTCTCGATGTCGAAGAGCTCCTCGTTGACCTTCTCCCAGCCGCCGAGGTCATCGATCGTGAAGAGACCGGGCGGGGTGGGGAACTGGTCGGCGTGGGCCTCGAGGACCTCCTCGTTGACCGGGCGGTAGCCCCACGAGGCGAACAGCTCCTGCGCGGGCGGCGACAGGACGTAGTTCAGGAACGAGGTGGCCTGCTCGGGCGCGTCGACGGTCGTCGCGATGTCGATGTCGATGCGGATCGAGTCGTCCGGGACGACGTAGTCGACGTCCTCGCCCTTGCGCTGGGCGGTGACGGCCTCGTACTCGTAGGAGAGCAGGACGTCGCCCTGGCCGCCGACGAACGTCTGCAGCGCCTCGCGGCCCGACTTGTCCTGCACCTTCACGTGCTCGGTGACGAGCTCCTTGACGTACGCGAGGCCGGCCTCGGGGTTCTTGCCGCCGTCGGACGCCTGACCGTAGGCGGCGAGCAGGTTCCACTTCGCCGCGCCCGACGTGAACGGGTTCGGGGTCAGCACCTCGACGCCCGGCTTGAGCAGGTCCTCCCAGGTGCGGATGTTCTTGGGGTTGCCCGGCCGCACGACGAACGCCACGATCGACGTGGTGACGAGGCCGTCGTTCGGGGTGTCCTTCCAGGTCGGCGCGACGATGCCGGCGTCGACGAGCCGAGTCATGTCGGGCTCGACGGAGAAGCTGACGACGTCGGCCTTCAGGCCCGCCTCGACGGCACGGCTCTGGTCGCCGGAGGCGCCGAACGAGGTCTTGAACTCGACGCCCTCGCCCTCCGGGGTCTTCTGGAACTCGGGGATGATCTCGTCGTAGACGACCTGCGGCGTCGAGTAGGCCACGAGCGAGAGCGTCGTCTTCCCGCCGCCGGACGAGCCGGAGGCGGTGCTGCCCCCGCCCTTCTCGTCCGAGCTGCCGCCGCAGGCGGCGACCACGAGGATCGTGGCGAGCGCCGTCAGGGCGGCGACCAGCGTGCGTGCCTTCATGTTGGGGGCTAACTCCATGAATCTCGTCGGGATTGAGGGATTCGACCCTAGCAACTTCTCCACAGAGTTGGTGGGCACGGTCGGACAGGTCGATTCGGTGGGCGTCTCGCGCCGCCGCCGCGCGCGGTAGCGTCCGTGCCCTCGATGGAGTCCTTCACCGCAGCCGAGCGGGCACGGCTGGCCCCCCACTTCACGAGCGTCGACGAGCCGGTCTTCGCGCTCGTCAACCTCCCGGAGACCGTCAAGGGCGCGCTGTTCGCGCGCTACTCGCGCTACCCGGGCACGCTGCGGCGGCTGTTCCTCGACGAGTTCGCCGACTCCCTGCCGGAGGCGCCGGGCGCGTGGGACGCGGGCGAGGGCGAGCGCGCCGCGCGGCTGTACGAGACGATCTTCCTCGGCTACGGCGACGACTCGGTCGCCCAGCTCGGGGGCGCCCACGTCGCCTGCGAGTGGGTCTCCAACGTCCTGACGAAGGTGCTGCAGCGGCCGCGGCTGGCCGCCTACCTGGAGCAGTCGACCCGCTACATCGCCTACGACCAGCCGATGCCGGGCGGCGGGTACCGCTACCACCGCGACCCGTCCCTGGGGCCCGAGTACGAGGCGGCGATGGACGCGCTGTTCGACGCCTACTCGGCCGCGCTGCCGCAGGTGGCCGCCTGGGTCGACGAGACGTTCCCGGGCGAGCCCTCCCCCGCGCGCACGCGCGCCGTGCAGGCCAAGGCGCTGGACCTGCTGCGGGGCCTGCTGCCGGCGTCGTCGCTGTCGCACATGGGCATCTACGCGACCGGCCAGACCTACGAGCAGCTCATCCTCCACCTGCTCGCCCACCCGCTGCCCGAGGCGCGCCGCTGCGGCGAGGGCGTGCTGGCGGCGGTCAAGGCGGTCATGCCGAGCTTCGTCGCGCGGGTCGAGCGGCCCGACCGCGGCGGCGAGTGGATCGAGTACCTGCGCGCCCGCGACGCCGCCGCCGAGCGCTGGACGGCCCGGCTGGGGCTCGACGACGCGACCGCCGAGGCGCGCGAGAGCGGCCCGTCGGTGCGCCTGCTGCACGTCGACGGCGACGAGGAGGCGCTGCTGGCCGCGCTCCTGTTCGAGGCCGCCGGCGTGTCCGAGGAGGAGACCCGCCTGCGCCTCAGCGCGCTGGGCGCCGACGAGCGCGCCCGGATGCTCGCCGACCTCGTGGGCGAGCGGCGCAACCGCCGCCACCGCCCCGGCCGCGGCTTCGAGGCGCTGCGCTACCGCTTCGAGATCGTCTCCGACTACGGCGCGTTCCGCGACCTCCAGCGCCACCGCATGCTCACCGTGCAGTGGCAGCGGCTCAGCCCGCACCTCGGCGCGGAGGTGCCCGAGGAGGTCGACGCCGCCGGCTGCGGCGACGCCTACCGGCGCGCGCTCGAGGTCTCGCGGGCCGAGTGGGAGCGCCTGGCCGCCGCCGGGCGCGAGCGCGAGGCGCTCTACGCGCTGTGCCTGGGCTACCGCATCCGCTACGTGCTCGACTGCAACGCGCGCGAGGCGATGCAGCTCATCGAGCTGCGCTCCGGGCGCGAGGGCCACCCGAGCTACCGCGCCGTCGCCCACGAGATGCACCGCCAGATCGCCGCCGTGCACCCGGCGGTGGCGGGCGCGATGACGCACGTGGACACGGAGACCGAGCCCCGGCTGGAGCGGATCCTGGCCGAGATGCGCACCGAGTCCAAGCGCGCCACGGTCTAGGTAGGGCACCATGCAGGGGATGGAGGCGCCCCTGCTCGACGACTGGCTCGCCCGCCGCACGTACGACGCGGCGGACTTCCCGCTGGACCGGCTGCTCGACGCCAAACGGCAGACGATCAGCGTGATCCTGCCCGCGAAGGAGTGCGCGGCGACGCTGCCGCCGCTGCTCGACCACCTGGCCGAGCTGTCCGACGCCGGCCTCGTCGACGAGGTCCTCGTCGTCGACGCGGACTCGGAGGACGGGACCGCCGACGTCGCCGCCGACCACGGCGCGCGCGTCGCCCAGGAGGACGACCTGCTCCCCGAGTACGGGCCCGCGCTCGGCAAGGGCGACGCGATGTGGCGCGGCCTGTCGGCCACGAGCGGCGAGATCGTCGCGTTCCTCGACGCCGACTCGACCGGCGTCGGCCTCGAGTTCGTCGCCGGCGTGCTCGGCCCGATCGTCTGCCATCCCGAGCTCGCGCTGGTGAAGGGCGCGTTCGCGCGGCCGTTCGCCCCCGACGGCGGCGGGCCGCCGCTTCCCGACGAGGGCGGCCGCGTCACCGAGCTGACGGCCCGCCCGCTCATCAACCTGCACGTCCCCGAGCTCGCCGGGTTCGAGCAGCCGCTCGCGGGCGAGATCGCCGCCCGCCGGTCGCTGCTGGAGAGCCTGCCGTTCCCGGCCGGCTACGGCGTGGAGATCGGGATGCTCATCGACGCGCTGCGCGCGGTCGGCCTCGACGCGCTCGCCCAGGTGCGGCTCGGGGCGCGCCAGAACCGCCACCAGTCGCTGCGCGCGCTCGGCGCGATGGCCTACGCGGTGCTCGTGGCCGCCGAGCGGCGCCTGGGGCGCGATCCGCGCCCGGGGCCGTACGTCCAGCCGTTCGCCGACGAGCCGCACCGGGTCGCCGTCGAGGAGCGCCCGCCGCTGCGGACGATTGGGCGCGTCGCCGGGCGGGGAGATGGTGCCCCATGGCCCGGATCACCGCCTACCGCGACGGACCGTTCCTCGTTCGCGGGCCGTTCACGCTGACCGACCAGGACGGCAACGACATCGAGATCGGACGCGAGACCGTCGCGCTGTGCCGCTGCGGCAAGTCGCGCATCCGGCCGTTCTGCGACGGGACCCACAAGCTCGTGCGCTTCAAGGCGCCCAGCGGCCTGGAGCGTCGCGGGCGCGCCGCGGCCGACTAGCGCGGCTGCAGCGCGACGCGGACGCCGAGCGCGATCAGCACCGCGCCGGTGGTGCGCTCGAGCCAGCGCGCCGCGCGCGAGCGCATGAACGTCTCCTTGGCGCGGCTGACCGCGAACGCGATGGTGCTGAACCACAGCACGTCGCAGGCGACGATGATCAGCGCCATCGCGACGCTCGCCGCCAGCACGCTCGACCCCGGCGTCACGAACTGCGGGAACAGCGCGATGAAGAACACCGACAGCTTCGGGTTGGAGACCGCCGAGACGAAGCCGTCGCGCAGCGCGTGCCGCGCCCGGACCGGCTTGGGCGGCGGCGCGTCCCGGCCGCGGCGCGTGCGCAGGATCGTCTGCACGCCGAGCACGACGAGCACGCCGGCGCCGACGACCTTCAGCACGGTGTAGGCGATCTCGGAGGCGGCGATCAGCGCCGAGATCCCGAGCACCGACAGCAGCGCCCACACGAGCACGCCGGCCGAGTTGCCGGCGACGGTCATCAGGGCGGCGCGCACCCCGCCGGTCATCGAGCTGCGGATGACCATCGCGGTCGCGGGACCGGGCGTGAGGGTCACGAGCACGGCGACGGGGACGAACGTCCAGAGCACGCAGGGAAGCCTACGCGGTGAGGGCGCCGTCGGCGAACCCGGCGGCGAAGATCGACGGCGCGCCGCCGGTGTGCCACAGCACGACGGGCCCCTCGAGCTCCCCGGCGCGGGCGCGGGCGATCACGCCGGCCAGCGCCTTGCCGGAGTAGACGGGGTCGAAGACGACGCCCTCCAGCCGGGCGGCGGTCGCGATCGCCTCGCCCGCGGCGTCGGTGAACGCGCCGTAGCCGGCGCCGATCTGGTCGTCGGGGAGCAGCAGGTCGCCCGGGTCGAGCCGGACCTCGGCGCCCAGCAGCGCGGCGGCCGCGTTGGCGAGCTCCGCGACGAACGCGGGCACGTCGGGGTACAGGCGCCCGACCTCGAGGCCGACGGGGCGCGGCCCGCGGCCGTGCAGCGCGTGCCCGAGCGCCAGGCCGGCGTGGGTGCCGCCCGACGTCGACGCGTGCAGGAGGTGCGCGGGCTCCAGTCCGGCCGCCTCGAGCTGGTCCAGCAGCTCGCCGTAGGCGGCGACGAACCCGAGCGCGCCGAGCGGGGTCGAGCCGCCGGCCGGCAGCACGACGGGCCGGCGGCCCTCGTCGCGCAGCCGCCCGGCGAGCGCGTCGAGCGCCTGCGCGAGGCCGGCCCAGTCCTCGACCCCGGCGACGTGGACGTGCGCGCCGAACAGGCGGTCCAGCAGCAGGTTGCCGGTCGGCGGCCCGGGCGGAGCGTCGCCGCGCAGCAGCAGGTGCGCCTCGAGGCCGAGCTGGGCGGCGGCCGCGGCCGTGGCGCGGCAGTGGTTGGACTGCGCCGCGCCGACGGTGACGACGCAGTCGGCCCCCTCGGCCAGCGCGGCGCCGAGCGTGAGCTCGAGCTTGCGCGCCTTGTTGCCGGCGAGGCCGATCGAGCCGACGTCGTCGCGCTTGAGCCACAGGTCGATGCCCAGCTCGGCGCTCAGCCGGGGCGCGCGGTGCAGGGGGCTGGGCCAGCCGCCCAGCGGCGCGCGCGGCCGGTCGGCCAGCGCCCGCGCCCACTCCATCAGACCGGCACCGCCGCGTCCGCGAGCGGGACCCGCAGCGACGACTCGCCGCGCTCCCACGCGTCGAGGACCGCCTCGGCCCAGTCGGCCTCGACGCGGGCCAGGCAGCGCGCGCCCCACAGGACGTCGGTGGCGAGCGCCGGGTCCTGGCGCACGAGGCCGCCGGCGAGGTCGACCGCGGCGACCGCCTCGTGGACGGCGTCGGCCTCGACGTGCTCGTCGAAGAACTCGGTCGCGTCCCCGCCCTGGCCGAGGCGGCGCAGCCCGTCGCCGTAGCGGCGGTTGGGGATCGAGGAGGTCATCTCGAACAGCGCCAGGTGGCCGACGATCGCGCCGCGCAGGCGGCGGTGGAGGCCGAGGAGCGACATCAGGTTCACCGTGCGCAGGGTGACGGCCGGGAGGTGGTCGAGGTAGGCCCCGTACGTGCGGTCGAGGCCGAGCGCCGCCATCGAGCGGGCGAACAGCTCCGCGTGGATGCGCTCGGGCCGCCCGCCGCCGTACTCGTCGGCCTGGATCTCGACCATCGCCGCCTTCGGCGGGCCCCACAGGCGCGGCAGCGCCCACGAGTGCGGGTCGGCCTCCTTGAGCTGGTAGGCGGAGCGGTGCACGAGGAACTCGCGGAACTGCTCCAGCGTGCCGTGGCGCTCGAGGTGGCGCGACAGCGACGGGCCGTCGTCGGCGTCCTCGACCTCGCGCAGGGCGAGGTCCATCTCCTCGGGCGGCACGTCGTCGCGGGTGCGCGGGACGGCGTCGAGGAGCTCAGCCTCGAAGCGCTCCTCGAGGCGGGCGCGGACGTCGAGCAGGCTCGGCTGCCACTCCCAGCGGTCGTCGACGCCGGGCAGGCCGCGGTAGTGCAGCTCGTAGCAGAGGTACAGGGAGAGGTGAAGGTCCTCGGCGTCGCCGGGGTCGGGCGCGGCGAAGAGCCGGCCCGGCGCGGTGGCGAGGCGGTCGAGGAGCAGCTCGCTGAGCGGGCCGCGTGGCGAAGGCATCCGTGACACGGGGGTCTCTCTACCCCTCCGCCGAGCCGCAGAAGCGCAGCGCGGCGAGCGCGTAGAGCTTCGCGCAATCGACCAGATCCTGGACCGCCACCGACTCGTCGACGGTGTGGGCGCGGTCGATGGACGCCGGCCCGACGGCGATCGTCGGGGTGGCGCCGAAGCGGGTGAACGTGGCGCCGTCGTGCCAGGAGTCGAGGCCGGCGCGGGCGCCCCGGCGGCCCACGTCGGCGCCGGCGCCGAGCGCGACGTCGACGATCGGCGCGTCCGGCGCGACCTCGGCGGCGGGGATGTCGACGAGCCAGCGGACCTCCGGCGGGTGCGCGGCCAGCCACGGGTCCTGCGCGGCCGCCTCGCGGATCGCCTGCTCGACCTCGGCCTCCACCTGGGTGCCCCAGCCGTCGGCGTCGGCGTGGGCGGGCAGGTAGGCGACGTGGTAGGTGATCGTGCAGGCGTCGGGGATGTTCACGGGCCAGTCGCCGCCGCGGATGCGCGTCGGGATCACGTGGCCGGGCGACAGGTGCGGGTGGCGGTGGTCGGGCCGCGCGCGGCGCGCCTCGTGGAAGCGCTGCAGCGCGGCCATGACGACGCGCGCGTGGTCGATCGCGTTGACCGCGTCCCCCGGCGGGTGCTCGATGCCGGCGTGGCCGAGCCGGCCGCGGACGGTGACCTCGGCGATCACGTCGCCCCGGCAGGCGACCCACGCGTCGAAGCTCGTCGGCTCCGGGATCATCCCCGCGTCGGCGCGCACGCCGCGAGCGACCGCGGCGATGCCGCCCGCGCCGGTCTCCTCCTCGTCGGTGACCGTGCAGACGGTCAGGTCGCCGGCGAGCGCGGCGTGCTCGGCGAGGACCTCGGCGGCGAGCACCATCGCGGCGACGCCGCCCTTCATGTCGCACGCGCCGCGGCCGTGGAGGCGGCCGTCGCGGAGGTCGGGTGCGAACGGCGGCGTGGTCCAGTCGGCGGGGTCGCCGGCGGGGACGACGTCGACGTGGCCGTTGAAGAGGAGGCTGCGGCCGCCGCCGCGCCCGGGGAAGCGGGCGGCGAGCTGCGGGCGGCCGCCGAACGTGAAGCCGTCGGGGACCTGGCGGCTGCCGGCGACGACGTCGTCGCCGGGGACCCACAGGTCGATCTGCGCGCCGGCGGCGCGCAGGCGGTCGGCCAGGTGGCGCTGGAGGTCGGCCTCCCGGCCGGTGCCGGCGCCGGCGGTGGTGTCGAAGCCGACGAGCGCGGCGGCGAGGGCGACGAGGTCGTCGCGGCGGCGCTCGACGGCGTCGAGGACGGCCTGCTCGGCGGCGGTCATGCGGCGTAGCGCTCCGCCAGCCACCGCGCCGCGGCGCGGGGGTCGCCGCCGGCCGCCTCGCGCACCTTCAGGGCGCCGTTGCGCTCGACGAGCGCGCGGGCGTCGTCGAGCTCGCGTGCGCAGCCGAGCTTCGCGGCGACGGGCGCGAGCGCGTCGAGCAGCTCGCGCAGCCGCTCGCGGGTGGGGACGCGGCCGCCGTCGCCGTCGAGGTCGCGCAGCTCGCCCTCGACGCCCCAGCGGCAGGCGCTCCAGGCGTTCTCCTCGATGCGCCAGGTCTCGTGGACCGGCAGTGCCTCGCCGGCGTCGTGGCGCTCGGCCAGCCAGACGGCGAGGGCCTGCGCGACCGCGGCGACCGCGGCGGCGTCGGCGACGGTCGCCTGCGCGTCGGGCACGCGCAGCTCGAGCGTCCCGTGCTCGGGGTGCGGGCGCAGCTCCCACCACCAGCGCCCGCCGCCGCCGGCGACGAAGCGCAGCGCCTCGGCGTAGGCCTCCCACGACGGGAGCGCGGGCGGCACGCCCTGGCGCGGGAGCTGCTGGGAGATGAGCGGGCGCATCGAGGCCATGCCGGTGTCGCGGCCGTCGTGGAACGGGGCGTCGGCGGCCAGCGCGGCCAGCTCGGGCAGATGCGAGCGCAGCGCGTTGTGGACGGCGAGCGCGCGGTCGGCGCCGCGGATCGCGACGTGCACCTGGAGCGCGAACACGAGCTGGCGGGCGGCGACGCGCCCGTACTCGCGGGCCGTCTTCTCGTAGTGGGCGCCGGGGTTCAGCGGGCCCTCGGCCGCCGCGAACGGATGCAGGCCCGCGGCGGCGGGGCGCAGCCCGAGGCCGGCCGCGGCGGCGGCGAGGTCGGCCCGCGCCTGGCGGAGGGCGCGCGCCGCCTCGGCGACGGTCGCGGCGGGCGGCAGCACGATCTCCATCTGGGCGGCGGGCAGCTCGAGCTTGAAGCGCGGGTCGCCGTCGAGGCGGGCGAGCAGCTCCGGCGCGCGCGGAGCGAGGTCGAGCGTGTCGGCGTCGAGGAGCATGAGCTCCTCCTCCAGGCCGACCGTCGGCGGCGCGGGCACCGCGAACGCGTCACGCAGCGCGTCGGCGTTTGGGGCGTCCACGACGGGGATATCGGTGCTGCGCACGATGCGCATTCTCACCCTTCCCGGCGTCTTCCAACCGCACAGCGACACGTGGCTCCTGGCGGACCAGCTGCGCGCGCAGACGCTGCCGCCGCGCGCGTCGGTGCTCGACCTGTGCACCGGGAGCGGCGCGCTGGCGATCTGCGCCGCCCGGCGCGGCGCGCGCGACGTGACCGCGGTGGACGTGTCGCGCCGGGCGGTGTGGACCGCGCGGCTGAACGCGCGGCTGGCCGGGGTGCGGGTGCGCGCGGTGCGCGGCGACCTGTTCGACGCGGTCGGCGACCAGCGCTTCGACGCGATCGTCTCCAACCCGCCCTACGTGCCCGCGCCCGAGGCGGAGCTGCCCGCGCGCGGCGCCCGCCGCGCCTGGGACGCCGGCCTCGACGGCCGCGTGATGCTGGACCGCATCTGCGCGCAGGCGCCGGCGCACCTGCGCCCCGGCGGCTTCGTGCTGCTCGTGCACTCGTCGGTCTGCGGCCCCGAGCGGACGCTCGCCCAGCTGCGCGAGGGCGGCCTGGAGGCCGAGGTGGTCGCCCGTCACCGCGGCGCCCTTGGCCCGCTGCTGCGCCGCCGGGTCGACACGCTCGAGGAGCGCGGCCTGCTGGAGCGCGGCCGCCGCGAGGAGGAGATGCTCGTGATCCGCGGGCGCCGCCCGGTCCGCCCGGACCGCTTCACCCCGCGCGCCGCGCCCGACGCCACGACCCGCTCCCGCTGACGGCGCAGGGCGGTGGCGCCGCCCGGGACCGGACCGCCGCCCCGGACGTCTGGCACTTTGACCACCACATAGGTGGTTGAAGTGCCACACGTCCCGCGGCGGGGGTGGGAGCCCTGATCCGCGCAGAGCGACGACGATGGCTCCCACGTCCCGTGCGGCGAGCGAAGCCGGGCAGCGATACCGCCGCGTTCCCCTTCGATGAGCCGTTCAGCGCGGCCCCGCCAGCCGCGCCCCTGCGCACTGGGCGCGAAGCGGGGGCACGTGTGGCACATGGCAGCCGCATAGCGGACGCCAGGTGCCACACGTCCGCGCGGAGCGGCGCGAGACGCGGGGAACGGCGCGAAACGCGCGGAGCCGCGTTCCCGCCCTCAACGCTTGCGCCGGCGCTTCTTGCGGCTCGTCGCCGGGTGCGGCGCGGGCCGGGGCTCGGCGGCGTCGTCGGCCAGGTCGGCCACGCCGTTGCCCGACGGCGTGTCGGGCTCGGGCCGCTGTGCGGCGCGGCCGCCGCCGCGCCCGCCGCGGGGGGGCGGCGTCTGGCCCTGCTCACGCATGCGCTGCTCGCGCAGCTCGGCGGCGCTCGGCCACGGCTCGGCCTTGCCCGACTCCCACGCCGGCGGGTTGCCGCGCGGCCAGCGCCCCAGGAACAGCGGCGCCAGCGCCACCAGCCAGAACGCCTGCACGATCGGGAACTGGCCGATCAGCGAGCCGAGCACGTAGAGGGCGCCGGCGATGATGCCGAGGATGCCCATGAAGCGCGTCAGCAGCCCGGCGCGCATCGCGTTGAGCGCGACGAGGATCGTCGACAGGCACACGGCCAGCGTGCCGATCAGGCCGAGGATGCCGAACGTCGCCACCGAGGCGGACCCGAGCGCGTCGTTGATCGCGTCGCGCGAGAAGTCCCCGGCGTCGAGGTAGTCCTGGGCGGAGATGCGGCGCACGATCGGCAGGCCGAGCGACGCGAGCGCGGTGAACGCGGCGCCGAACGTGATGAGGCCGCGCACGTAGCGCGGGAGCGCCGGCAGGCGGAAGCGGGTGGCGCGGTACAGGTAGAGCAGCGCGACGCCGACGGCGAGCGCGCCGATCGCCGACAGGACGCCGGAGATGATCAGCGGCGTCGAGTGGTCGACGAGGAACTGCGCGACCGCGGTGCGCGGGTTGACCTCGGCGTCCTGCTCGCCCGAGAGCGCCGGCGTCAGCGCCTGCAGCACGCCGATGACCGGGCGGTCGTCGCGCGTGGCCAGGTCGGCGTACAGCAGCGGCACGAGCACGAGCACGCCGCCGAGCGCGGCGGCGACCGCCGCGACCACGCGGCGCGAGCGCTCCCAGGTGAGCTCCTCCTGGATCTCGTCGGGTCCGGGGCTGCTCACCGGCGCGGAAGGCCCCGGCCGCTGCCGGGATAGCGGATCGCGGGCAGCGGTTCGTCGCCGGAGCGATCGACCACGCGCGACAGGCGGTCGCCGGCCAGGAGCACGAGGTCGAGCGCGGGGCCGACCACGCGCAGCGCCTGCTCGAGGCGGTGGCGCAGGACGAGCTGTCGCGGGCTGGGCGGAGCCATGGGCGCGCAGTCTAGTTGGGGGATGCGCGGCACGCGCGCCGGTCGCCTCAACCGCCGGTCGAAGCCGCGCCGGGCGAATGTGGACCGTTCTCCCGTGGCGGGCGCGCCCGCCGGGCGCGAGGCTCCGCGCACCGACCCGAGGAGAGCGCCCCGTGAACCCGACCGACGCCCCCGCCGCCCCCGCCACGACCCATCCGCTCGAGCCGCTCGGGCCCGCGGAGATCGAGGCCGCCGCGCGCATCCTGCGCGAGGAGCGCGAGCTCGGCCCGAGCTGGCGCTTCGTGTTCATCATGCTCCGCGAGCCGCCGAAGCCGCTGCTGCGCGCGTGGACGCCGGACACCGACCTCCCGCGCGAGGCGTTCGTCGTCCTGCGCGACCGCGAGAGCCGCGGCACCTACGAGGCGGTCGTGTCGCTCACCGAGGAGCGCGTGCTGAGCTTCGAGCGCAAGGCCGGCGTGCAGGCGCAGATCACGTTCGAGGAGTTCATGCAGTGCGAGGACGTCGTCCGCAGCGACCCGCGCTGGCAGGAGGCAATGCGCGCCCGGGGCGTCGAGGACTTCTCGCTGTGCATGATCGACCCGTGGGCGGCGAGCCACACGATGCCGGAGGACCACCCCGACCGGCGACGGATCCTGCGCCCGCTCACCTGGGTGCGCAGCGAGCCCGGCGACAACGGCTACGCGCGGCCGGCCGAGGGGCTGATCAGCGTCGTCGACCTGGACGAGATGCGCGTCGTCGAGGTGATCGACCACGGCATCGTCCCGTTCCCGACCCGGCCCGGCAACTACACGCCGGAGCTGATGGCCCGCGAGGGCAACGTGCCCGCGTTCTCCGGCCCGCGCACCGACGTGCGCCCGATCGAGATCACCCAGCCCGAGGGCCCGTCGTTCAGCGTCGACGGCCACGCGATCGCGTGGCAGAAGTGGCGGCTGCGGATCTCGTTCAACGCCAAGGAGGGCCTCGTCCTCCACCAGATCGGCTACGAGGACGGCGGACGGGTGCGGCCGATCATCGAGCGCGCGTCGCTGTCGGAGATGTACGTGCCCTACGGCGACCCGGCCCCGACGCACGCGTTCAAGAACGTCTTCGACATGGGCGAGTACGGCCTCGGCTGGCTCGCCAACCCGCTCGAGCTGGGCTGCGACTGCCTCGGCGAGATCCGCTACTTCGACGGGGTCGTCAACGACCAGGACGGCAACGCGATGACGATCCCCAACGCGGTCTGCATGCACGAGGAGGACCACGGGATCGGCTGGAAGCACACGGACTTCCGCACCGAGGAGGTCGAGGTCCGCCGCCTGCGCCGCCTGGTGATCTCGCAGATCGTCACCGTCGGCAACTACGAGTACGGGTACTTCTGGTACCTCTACACCGACGGCACGATCGAGTACGAGGTCAAGCTCACCGGCGTGATCTCGACCGGCGCGATCGCGCCCGGCGAGCAGCCCCGCCACGGCGTCCTCGTCGCCCCCGGCCTCTACGGCCCGCACCACCAGCACTTCTTCTGCGTGCGGCTGGACATGGCCGTCGACGGCGACGCGAACACGGTCGTCGAGGTCGACTCCGAGCCGCTGCCGCTCGGCCCCGACAACCCGCACGGCACCGCCTGGGTCACGAAGCGCACCGAGCTGCGCACCGAGTCCGAGGCGCAGCGGATCATCGACCCGCTGCGGGCGCGCACGTGGCGCATCGAGAACCCGCACGTGCGCAACGCGGTCGGCGACCCGGTCGCCTACCGGCTGATCCCCGGCGACAACGTGCTGCCGATGGCGCACGAGGGCTCGGTCCAGGCGTCGCGCGCCGGCTTCGCCTCCAAGCACCTGTGGGTGACGCCGTACGCCGAGGGCGAGCGGTTCGCGGCGGGCGACTACCCCAACCAGCACCCGGGCGGCCAGGGCCTGCCGGCGTGGACGGCGGCCGACCGGCCGGTCGCCGACACGGACCTCGTCGTCTGGTACTCGTTCGGCGCCCACCACGTCGTGCGGCCCGAGGACTGGCCGGTGATGCCCGTGACGCACATCGGGTTCAAGCTGAAGCCGAGCGGCTTCTTCGACGGCAACCCGGCGCTTGACATGCCGCGCACCAACAGCGGACACTGCCACCACGGCTGATGCCCGCGCCCGCCCACATCGCCGGCGTGCCGGTGGAGGAGATGCTGTACGCGGTCCCCGCGTTCGGCGCCGCCGCCGGCGTCTCGCTGGCCTGGCTCAGGGCGCGGGCGCGGACGGTGCGCTCGCGGCCATCGGCCCTCGCACCTCGATCCGGCATCCCGCCTCGTCCGGGTTCCGCGCGACGAACCCGCTGAGCGACGTCTCCGGGTCGAGCGCCTCGAGCAGGCCGCGGGTCATGCCGCGGTGCAGCGCGCACACGAGCGGCTGGCGCTCGCGCACGACGTCGCGGTAGGGGCAGTTGCCCAGGCGCCAGGCCAGCGCGCCGCGGGCGCCGCGCTGCGCCTCGGGCGCGAAGCCCAGGGCGGCGAGCACGGCCTCCATGCGCTCGCGCGGGGACGCGTCCGCCGGGGTGTCGGGCGCCAGGTCGCGCCCGATGCGCCGGCCCGCCTCCTCGACCGTGTCGGGGTCGAGCTCGGCCAGCGCCATCGCCCGCACGAGCCAGCGGCCCAGCCCGGCGTAGTCGGTGGGGCGCTCGCCGCCGGGCTGCGCCGTCGGGCTGATCGCCCAGCGGTCGCGCGGGCGCCCGCGCGGCCGGCGCTCGCGCTCGCGCTCGACGAGGCCCGCGGCGCGCAGGCGGTCGAGGTGCACGCGCACGCCGTTGGGATGCCGGTTCAGGCGGGCCGCGAGCTCCTCGGTGGTGGCCGGGCGCCGCAGCTCGCCCAGCAGCGCGAACAGGCGCGCGCGGGTCGGCTGCGCGAGCGCGCCGCCGGCGCCGGGCGGGACGTCCATGGCCCAGAGTTTTCCACAACCGGGCTGTGGGAACCACCCTCGGGCTGATACGGTTCTTCCACCGCGACTGTGAAAAAGACCGTTCCGGAAGGGGCGCCATGACCTACGTCATCAACGAGCCGTGCTGCGGCACCAAGGACACGTCCTGCGTGGAGGTCTGCCCCGTCGACTGCATCCACCCGACGCCCGACGAGCCGGACTTCGACGACCACGACCAGCTCTACATCGACCCGGAGGAGTGCATCGACTGCGACGCGTGCGTCGAGGCGTGCCCGGTCGACGCGATCACCGCGGAGGACCAGGTGCCGCCGGAGTGGCAGCGCTACATCGAGATCAACGCCGCGTACTACCGCAACCGCGTCGCCTAGCGGCCGAAGCGGCCGCGCAGGCGCGCCCACAGCCGCTTCAGCCGGTCCATCAGCACGCTCCACAGCAGGCGCAGCGCGCTGAGCGGCTTGGCCGGCTGCGGCGGGGGCGGCGCCGCGGCGGCCTCCGCTCCCGCGTCCGCGCCCGCGCCGGCCTCGGCCCGGTGCTCGGCCCCGATGCGCTCCTGCAGGCACGCGGCGAAGTCCGACAGCAGCCGGCGCGAGACGTCCTCGATCATCCCGCCGCGCCCGAACCGCGCCAGCCGGCCGGTGATCGTGAAGTCCGTGTCGACCTCGACGGTCGTCGAGGCCTCGCCGTCGGCGCGCACCGTCGAGCGGATCGTCGCCGTCGCGCCGCCCTGGCCGCGACGGTCGGTGCCCCGCGCCGACATCACCGCGACGTGCGCGGCCTCGTCGACCTCCTCCATCTTCAGCGTGCCGTTGTAGGCCGCGGTCGTCGGCCCCAGCTTCACGGTGAACGTGCCGTGGTAGGTGCCGTCGTCGCCGGCCTCGGTGATCTCCGCCCCCGGCAGGCAGGGCGCCACGCGCTGGACGTCGATCAGCGCCGCCCAGACCTGGTCGATCGGCGCCGCGACCGTGAACGACTGCTCGAGCTTCATCGCCTGACCTCCCTCGTCATCGGACCCTCCAGCACGTCGGCGAGCGCCTCGAGCGAGCCGAGCGAGTGGCCCTCGAGGAACACGTCGACGTGCGGCAGCGCCGCCGCCATGCCGCGCGCGAGCGGCTCGTAGCCGGGACGCGCCTTCAACGGGTTGAGCCACACCACGCGGTGCGCGGTGCGGGCCAGCCGCGCCATCTCCGCGCCGAGCTGCTCGGGATCGCCGCGGTCCCAGCCGTCGGACAGGACCACGACGACGGCGCCGCGCCCGATCCGCCGGCCGTGGCGGCGGTTCAGCTCGCCGATCCCCTCGCCCAGCCGCGTCCCGCCGCCGAGGTCGACCGCCGCGCGGGTGGCGCGCGCGAGCGCCGCCCCGACGTCCTTGGAGCGCAGCTCGCGCGTGACCCGCGTCAGCCGCGTCCCCAGCGCGAACACCTCGACGCGCGGGCGGGCGGTGACGAGCGCCTGCGCGTAGCGCAGCAGCAGCCCGGCGTACGGCGCCATCGAGCCGGACACGTCGACCACCAGGACGACGGGCCGCGGCGCCTCGCCGGCCGTGCGCCAGCGCCGGCGCAGCGGCTCGCCGCCGTGGCGCAGCGACGCCCGCACGGTCGCCTGCAGGTCCAGCCGCCGCGCCGGGCGATGCGTCGGGCGCAGCCGCCGCGAGCGGCGGGTCGGCCCACGGTGGGCCAGCCGCACGAGCAGCCGGTGGACGGCGGCCAGCTCGGCGTCGGTGAGCTCGGCGGCGTCGCGCTCGCGCAGCAGCTCGATCTCGCTCCACGCGGCGGGGCGCACCTCGGGCTCCTCGCCGTCCTCGCCGGCCGGCGGCGGCGCGCTGCCCGCCGGCACGGTCGGCAGCAGCTCCTCCAGGCCGGGCGGCAGCAGCGGCGCCTCGCCGCCCGCCGCGTCGCGCGCCCCGAACACCGCGTCGAACGCCTCGTCGAACGCCGCCAGGTCCTCGCGGCGCGAGCACAGCGCGGGGCGCAGCGCCAGCCGCGCCTCCTCGCGATCGGCCGCGTCGACGCGCGCCAGCGCCCGGACCGCCACCGCCAGCTCGCCGGTGCCGACGCGCACGCCGCGCGCCCGCAGCGCCGCCCCCAGCGCGGCCACCCGCTCTAGGACGCCGCACTCAGACACCGTCGAGCACGCCCTCCGCGCGCACGCGGTCGATGTCCTCGCGCACCTTCAGCGCCACCCCGAGCGTGTCCTCCAGCGACTCGCCGGGCAGCGCGGCCAGCGCCCGCGCCCACGCGATCGTCTCCCCCACCCCCGGGAGCTTGTACAGCTCGGCCGCGCGCAGCCGCGCGACCGCCTCGCACACGCGCGCGACGATCGCCTCCTCGACCCCCGGCGCGCGCACCCGCAGGATCTCCGCCTCCCGCTCGGGGGTCGGGTAGTCGATCCAGTGGTACAGGCAGCGGCGCTTGAGCGCGTCGTGCAGCTCGCGCGTGCGGTTGGAGGTGAGGATCACCAGCGGCCGCCGCTTCGCCCGCACGGTCCCCAGCTCCGGGATCGTGACCTGGAAGTCCGACAGCAGCTCCAGCAGGAACGCCTCGAACTCGTCGTCGGCGCGGTCGATCTCGTCGATCAGCAGCACGACCGGGCCGTCGTGCTCCAGCGCCTCCAGGAGCGGGCGGCGCAGCAGGAAGCGGCGCGAGAACAGCTCGCCCTCGTCGATCCCCGCCTCGGCGGCGCGCAGCGCGAGCAGCTGGCGGGCGTAGTCCCAGTCGTAGAGGGCGTGGTGGACGTCGATGCCCTCGTGGCACTGCAGCCGGATGAGGCGCGCCCCTGTCGCGCCCGCCAGCGCCTTGGCGACCTCGGTCTTGCCGACGCCGGCCTCGCCCTCCAGCAGCAGCGGCTGGCCGAGGTCGGCGGCCAGGAACAGCGCGATGCGCAGCGGGCGGTCGGCGAGGTAGCCCTCTGCCGCAAGGGCCTCGCCGACCGCGTCCGGGCTGCGCAGCGCGTCGCTCAGCGCCCCGCTCAGCTCCCGGCCGCCCGCTGCAGCGCCCGCCGGGTGAGCACCCGGGCCAGGTGGCGCTTGTAGTCGGCCGACGCGTTGAGGTCCGCCGGCGGGTCGGTCCCCTCCGCGGCGTGCTCGGCCGCGGCGGCGATCGCGCCCTCGTCGAGCGGCCCGCCCCGCAGCGCCGCCTCGACGGCGCCGGCGCGCACCGGCGTGGAGGCCATGTTCGTGAACGCCACGCGCACGTCCTCGCACGAGCCGTCGGGCGCCCGCTTGACGAGCGCGCAGACGCCGACCATCGCCCAGTCCTCGGCGCGCCGCGTGAACTTCTCGTACGCGTGGCCCCACCCCTCGAGCGCGGGGACCCGCACCTCGGTGATCACCTCGCCGGGGCCGACCGCCGTCGTCAGGTAGTCCTGGAACAGGTCGGCGGCGGCGACCTCGCGCGAGGCGCCACCGGTCCCGCGGATCGTGACCCGGCCCTCGGCGGCGACCATCACCGTCGGCAGGTCCGACGCCGGGTCGCCGTGCGCGAGCGAGCCGCCGATCGTGCCGCGGTTGCGCACCTGCTGGTCGGCGATCACCGACGCGGTCTCGGCGAGCACGCCGAGGTCCGCGCGCACCTGCAGGTCCGCGTGGCGCGTCAGCGGGCCGATCCGCCAGTCGCCGTTCTCGCGCTCGATCCCGTGCAGGCCGGGGACGCGGCGCAGGTCGACGAGCAGCGTCGGCACCGCCAGGCGCATCTTCATCAGCGGCAGCAGCGAGTGCCCGCCGGCCAGCGGCTTGGCGTCCTCGCCGCCCTCCGCCAGCGCCTGCAGCGCGTCGTCCAGCGACGTGGGCGCGACGTAGTCGAACTCGGCGGGGATCATGCGCGCTGCCCTCCTTCCTGGATCGCCTGCCAGACCCGCATCGGCGTGTAGGGCATGTCGAGGTACGACACGCCCAGCGGCCGCAGCGCGTCCATCACCGCGTTGGCGACCGCGGCGCTCGCCGCGATCGTGCCCGCCTCGCCGACGCCCTTCACGCCGAGCGAGTTGACCGGCGACGGGGTCTCCGTGCGGTCGGTCTCGAAGCTCGGCAGCTCCGCGGCGGTCGGCAGGGCGTAGTCGACGAACGTGCCGGTCACGAGCTGGCCGGTCTCGTCGTAGACGACCTGCTCGTAGAGCGCCTGCCCGACGCCGTGCACGATGCCGCCGTGCACCTGGCCGTCGATCAGCAGCGGGTTGATCGCCGGGCCGCAGTCGTCGACCGCGACGTAGCGGACGAGCGACACCTTCCCGGTCTCGACGTCGACGTCGACGATCGCCGCGTGCGCCCCGAACGGGAACACGAAGTTGCCCGGGTCGTAGAACGCGACCTCCTCCAGCCCCGGCTCCATCCCCTCCGGGATGTCCTCGGGGATGTAGGCGAGGCCGGCGACCTCGGGGAGCGTGAACCCCTTGTCGGGCGAGCCGCGCACGATCCAGCGCCCGTCGCGCAGCTCGATGTCCTCCGGCGCGGCCTCGAGCTTGTGCGCGACGAACTGCTTGATCCGCGCGGCGACCTTGTCGGCCGCGCGGGCGATCGCCTCGCCGCCGACGGCCAGCGAGCGCGACCCGTACGTGTCCAGGCCGTTGGGGCCCTGGCTCGTGTCGCCGTGGATGACCTCGACGAGCTGCGGGTCGGTGCCGAGCTTGTCGGCGACGATCTGGGCGAAGCCGGTCTCGTGGCCCTGGCCGTGCGGCGAGGTGCCCGTGTAGGCGGTCACCGCGCCGGTCAGGTGCACGCGCACGAGCGCCGACTCCCAGCCGCCGCCCTGCAGGCCGAACGCGCTCGGGCCGACCGCGCGCGACGGCGCCAGGCCGCAGATCTCGGTGTACGTCGAGAACCCGATCCCGCGGTACACGCCTTCGGCGCGCAGCCGCTCCTGCTCGGCCCGGAACGCCGCGACGTCGACGTGCTCGAGCAGCTTGTCGAGCGTGCCCTGGTAGTTGCCGGAGTCGTAGGTGATGCCGATCGCGGTCTCGTACGGGAAGGCGTCGGCGGGGATGAAGTTGCGCCGGCGCACCTCCAGCGGGTCCATCCCCAGCTCGGCGGCGAGCTGGTCGAGCGCGACCTCGATCATGTGCGTCGCCTCCGGGCGGCCCGCGCCGCGGATCGCGTCGGTGGCGAACTTGTTCGTCATCACGCCGACGATGTCGGTCTGGACCGCCGGGAAGCGGTAGCAGCCGCTCATCACGAACGCGCCCAGCGAGGGCACCATCGGCGTCAGCAGCATCATGTACGCGCCGAGGTCGGCCAGGATCCGCGCGTGGAACGCGGTGACCGTGCCGTCGCGCTTGGCGCCGACGCGCACCGTGGCGATCTGGTCGCGCCCGTGGTGGGTGACCATCATCGCCTCCGACCGCGTCTCGCACCACTTCACCGGGCGGCCGAGCTTGCGCGACGCCCACGCGGCCAGGATCTCCTCGCCGTAGATCTGCAGCTTGGAGCCGAAGCCGCCGCCCACCTCGGGCGCGATCACGCGGATGCGCTCCTCGCTGAGGTCGAGCATGATCGACAGGAACAGCCGCAGGAAGTGCGGGATCTGCGTGGCCGACCACACCGTGAGGTGGCCGGCGCGCTCCTCGGCGAGCACCGCGCGCGGCTCGATCGCACCGCCCGCCGTGCGGTGGTTGACGATGCGCCGCTCGATGACGACGTCGGCCTCGGCGAAGCCGGCCTCGAGGTCGCCGCCGCCCAGCGACCACTCGTGCACCTTGTTGCTGGGCAGGTCCGGGTGGACGAGCACCTCGTCGCGCAGCGCCTCCTCCGGGTCGGTCACCACCGGGAGCGGGTCGTACTCGACGAGCACGTCCTCGGCGGCGTCGACCACCGAGTAGCGGTCCTCGCCGATGACGACGGCGACCGGATCGCCCACGTGCGCCACGCGGCCGCGCGCGAGCGGCCAGTGCTCGGGCATGTTGAGGTCGATGCCGGGCGGCGCCCACGCCATCGGCAGCGGCGCGGCGAGGTCGAGGTCGTCGCCGGTGAAGACCGCCACGACGTCGTCGCGGGCCTCGGCCGCGCTCGTGTCGATCGAGGTGATCGTCGCGTGCGCCTCGGGCGAGCGCACGAACGCCATCCACAGCGTCCCGACGGGGTTGATGTCGTCGACGTACGTGGCCCGGCCCGTGATGAGGCGCGGATCCTCCTTGCGCTTCAGCGCCCGGCCGACGTGGCGGCCGTCGGCCTGGGGCGTGTCGATCGCGGTCATGCCCCCAGGCCCTCCTTCGCCAGCTCGCGGCCGGCGTCCTCGGCGTCCGGCGACAGGCCCGGATGCGGGATCTGCCCCGCGTGCGGGTGGCGCGCGGCGTCCTGCACCGCGCGGACGATGTTGTGGTAGCCGGTGCAGCGGCAGAGGTTGCCCTCCAGGCCCTTGCGGATCTCCTCCTCGGTGGGGTTCGGGTTGTGGGCGAGGAGGTCGACCGCCCGCATGATCATCCCCGGCGTGCAGAAGCCGCACTGGAGGCCGTGGTCCTCCCAGAAGGCCTCCTGCATGGGGTGCAGCGCGTCGCCCTCGGCGAGGCCCTCGATCGTGGTGACCTCGCAGCCGTCGGCCTGGACGGCCAGGACGGTGCAGCTCTTCACCGCCTCGCCGTCGAGATGGACCGTGCACGCGCCGCAGCTCGTGGTGTCGCAGCCGACGTGCGTGCCGGTCAGCCCGAGCCGGTCGCGCAGCAGGTGGACGAGGAGCATGCGCGGCTCGACGTCGACCTCGTGCGCCCTCCCGTTCACGGACAGCCGTACCGGGACCTCGCTCACGTTCCCCTCCTCGGTGGCGGGACGACCTCTCTCTGCCCCGGGACACTGCCACGCCGTCCCGGCGCGCGCAACCGCGAGACCGAGCGAGGCGGCGCCGCGCTCAGCCGCTGGGGATGAGACCCACGCTGGAGCGCACGTCGGCGGCGAGCGCGTCGATCGCCTCGCGGCCGCGGCCGATGATGACCGCGAACCCGACGAACGCGTGCATCGCGTCCGGGTAGCGGTGCAGCGCGACCGGCACGCCCGCCTCGCGCAGGCGCTCGGCGTAGGCCAGGCCCTCGTCGCGCAGCGGGTCGTGGTCGGCGATGACGACGCTCGCCGGCGGCAGGTTCGACAGGTCGGCGGCGAGCAGCGGGGAGACCTCGGGGTCGGACGCCTGCGCCGGGTCCGTCAGGTAGTGGGAGGCGAACCAGGTCATGTCGTCCGCGGACAGGAAGCTGTCCGGGTCGTCGCCGCACTCGGCGTAGGACGGGTGCCGGGTCGACAGGTCGGTGACGGGATACACGAGGAGCTGGCGCGCGATCGGGGGGCCGCCGGCGTCGCGGGCGCGCAGGGTCATGACCGCGGCGAGGTCGCCGCCGGCGCTGTCGCCGCCGACGATCAGCGGCACGTCCGGGTGCTGGGCGGCGATCCAGCTCAGCGCGTCCCAGCAGTCGTCGACCGGGCCGGGGAAGGGATGCTCGGGCGCCAGGCGGTAGTCGACGCTGATGACGGTCGCCTGGGCCGCGTTGGCCAGCAGGCGGCACATCGCGTCGTGGGTGTCGAGGTCGCAGATGACCCAGCCGCCGCCGTGCAGCCACACGATGATCGCGTCCGCGCCGCGGGGCGCGTACCGGCGCGCGCCGATCTCGCCGTCGCGCACCGGGATGCGCAGGTCCTCGACCACGTCGACGTCCGGCCCGGGCGGCAGATGCGCGTTGTCGGCGCGCACCTGCTCGCGCGCGTCCTGCGGCGACAGCTCCGACAGCGGCGGGCGGTTCAGCGAGGCGACCAGGTCCAGGAACTGGCGGATCTCGGGGTGCACGGTCACGTCGGGTTCTCCTCTCCTCGGCGGGCGCGACGGCGCGAAGCCTCGCACACCGCCGGGAGTCAGAGGAGGGCGCGGATCGCGGCGGCCGGATCGGCCGCCGTCTCGCGGGCCGCGGACGGCAGCAGCGCGGCGAGCGCGTCGGCGGCGGCGCGCACGTGCGGCGGCGCGGCCGGCGTGTCGAGGATCGCGATCGGCGCCGTCAGCGCGCGCAGCGCCCGCCGCGTGAGCGGCAGCGTGGCCTGCCCGCCGTAGTCGGCGAAGAACGCGGCCGGGGTGGCCGGCGGCACGTCCGGCCGGCCGCGCGCGGCCCGCCAGGCGGCGACGGCGGCCGGCGGCCCGTCGGCGCGCAGCGTGCGCTCCAGCAGCGCGCGCTCGGCGGCGAGCGCCTCGTTCGCGTCGGGCACGAGCGGGAACGCCGCCGGGTCGACGAGGACGGCCGCGCGCACCGCGCCCGGGTGGCGCAGGAGCAGGTCGATCACGACGAGCGCGCCGAGGTCGACGCCGCACGCGACGGCCGGTCGCGCGTCGAGCGCGCTCAGCAGGGCGGCGGCGTCCTCGGTCTGCTCGGCCACCGAGGTCGCCTGGTAGGGCTCGGGGGCGCCGCTGTCGCCGTAGCCGCGGCGGTCGTAGGCGATCGCGCGCGCGCCATCTTCGAGCGCGCCCGCGACGCCCGCCCAGGCGCGGCGGTCCTCGCCCATCCCGTGGACGAGCAGGACCGGCGGCCCCGCTCCGCGCTCCTCGTAGGCGAGCTCGACGCCCGCACCCTCGACGGTCGGCATGACCTCACCTTAAGCGGAGCGCCTACGCTGGGTGCATGGGTGGATTCGAGAACCTCTTCGGCGATCCTGAGGAGCTGCAGCGGCGGATGGCGGAGTTCGCCGAGTCGATGCAGCGTCAGCAGGGGCTCGCCTGGGCCGACAACGCGATCGGCCTCGCGGTGCAGATGACCGTCGCCGCGATCAACCGCATCAACGTGCAGGGCAACGCCGACGAGCAGGCGCAGCAGATCCGGTCGGTCATGGCGACCGTCTTCCCGGAGGCCGTCACGCTCGTGCGCGAGGCGCGCGCCGGCCTGCAGTAGGCCGCACCGGCGCCTCCTCGGCGCGTGCCGCCTCCTCCTCGGCGGCGCGATGCTCCCGCCCGGCCTCGATGACGGCCTTGAACGAGCGGAAGCGGAAGATGAGGAGGATCGCCGCGAAGCCCATCGAGAGGCTGAAGATCGCGATCGCGATCTGCTGGCCGACCGAGTAGGCGGCGACGGTGGCGCCGGTCGCGGTGCCGGCGAACACCTTGATGAGCAGCGCCTGCTGCACGCCGGCGCCGCCCGGGGTGAACGGCATCAGCGACGCGATCGCGTTGACGCCGAGCACGAGCGCGACGTTGCGCACCGACCCGCCGACGCCGAACGCGTCGAGCAGGAACCAGAACGCCGTGAAGCGGAACAGCCAGCCGGCGAACTGCACGAGCCACACTTCGCGCACGTAGCGGCGGCGGTCGAACAGGATCGTGACGCCCTGCTTCACCCGCGCCCAGAACGCCTTCACCCGCCGCGACAGCACCGCGAAGGCGACCAGCGACAGGATCGCCAGCGCGGTGATCAGGAAGATCGTGAACTGCGGGTGCGAGGCGAAGAAGCTGAGGTCGAACGCGTCGAGGTCGGGGAAGTCGGGCGGCTTGGGGAACACGCCCTGGGTGAACGCGAACGTGAGGACCGGGATCGCGATCGTCGCGTCGAAGACCGCCTCGACCAGGAACGACGACGCGATCGCCGGGTAGGTCGAGTTCGGCACCGACGTCTTGACGAGGAACAGCTTCATGACGTCGCCGCCGCGCGCGGGGACGACGTTGTTGAAGCCGTAGGCGGCGACGTAGGCGCCCCAGATGCGCCGGAACTGGAAGCGCTCGCCCGGGTAGGCGGCGCGCAGCACGTTGAAGTACGCGCGCGAGCGGAGCGTCAGGTAGATCCCGAAGCAGGCCAGCCCCGCCAGGAGGGCCGGCCAGCGCACATCGGCCAGGCTCGAGAAGAACGACTCGACGCCGTTCCAGAAGGACGAGAGGTCGGCGATGGGCACCGTCGCCAGGGTACGGCGCGAGGCGGCCGCGCGGGCGCGTTCAGGCGGCCAGCCGCAGCCCGACCGCGGCGTGCACCTCGCGGTGGCGCAGCGACGGGGCGACGAGGTGGGCCTCGGGCAGCTCGACGCCCTCCAGCGACGGCACGCCGACGACGTACATGCCCGCGGCCCGGGCGGCGAGGGTGCCGGTGTGGGAGTCCTCGAGCGCGATCGACCGGCGCGGGTCGGCGCCGAGGCGCTCGCAGGCGGCCAGGTAGACGTCGGGCGCGGGCTTGCCGGCCGCGACCTCCTCGGCGCTGACCACCGCGTCGAACGCGTCCTCGAAGCCGGCGACGCGGAGGCTGAGCGCGACCAGCGTGCGCGGCGAGTTCGAGGCCAGGCCGACGGGGATGCCGGCGGCGCGCAGGCCGTCGACCAGCTCCGGCGCGCCGGGCATCGGCGGCGCCGAGCGCTCGATCTCGCGCGTCACCAGCTCGTGCATCTCGTCGACGAGCGCCTCCGATCCGCCGGGCGGCAGGCCCAGGTGGCGCTCGACGATCGTCTTGGCGATGTCGGCCGACGTGCCCAGCAGCTCGCGCTTGTGATCCAGCGTGAACTCGACGCCGCGGCGGGCGTAGAGCTCGCGCTCGGCGCGGCTCCAGGCGGTCTCGGTGTCGACGAGCAGACCGTCGCAGTCGAAGATCACGGCACTTGGTGGCACACGATCACTGTAGGAGGCGTACCATCGCCCTCACGCGGGGAGCGGCCGCCGCGATGGCGGCGGCGGCAGCGGCGGCGATGGCCGCGCCCGCCGCGGCGGCGACGACCGTCCGGCCCACACGAGCGACTGCTCCCCGCCGCTGAGCCGGCGCTACGGCAGCGGCGCCGGGCGCGGCGGGACCGGCGAGCTCTGCATGATCGACGTGGTCGTCTGCCCGTACGGGGTGAAGCGGTCGATCAGCTCCTCGAGGTGCTCCACGTCGCGCACGTGCAGGCGCATGATGAAGCAGTCGTCGCCGGTGATGCGATGGCACTCGGCGACCTCCGGCGTCTCCTGGGCCAGCTCGGCGACCGCCGCGATCTGGCGCGGCGCGGGCCGGATGCGCAGGATCACGCCGAGCGCGTAGCCGAGCCGGCGCGGGTCGACGGCGGCGTGGTAGCCGGTGATGACGCCCGCGGCCTCGAGGCGGTCGAGGCGCTCGCCGACGGCGGGCGGCGACAGGCCGACGCGGCGGCCCAGCTCGGCGCGGCTGAGCCGAGCGTCCGCCTGCAGCGCTTCGATCAGACGGCGGTTGGTGTCGTCGAGCAGCGGTTGCGAAGCCATGACGGGCGGGATCCCTTCGATCGACCATTCCGCGGTGGCGCATCGGCGAGGAACCTGCAAGGGCGATGCGCCGGCGGATCCCGCCCCACGCCTACTTCGTCGTCAGCGCGGTCTTCCACTACCTCGGGCCGGCGTTCGCCGTGCTGCTCTTCGCGCGCGTGTCGGTGCTCGGCGTCGCGTGGATGCGGATCGCGTCGGCGGCGCTGATCTTCGCGCTCGTGCGGCGCCCGTGGCGCGCGGTCACGCGGCCGGTCCTCGCGCTCGGCGTCGTGCTGGCGACGATGAACGTCTGCTTCTACGAGGCGATCGACCGGCTGCCGCTCGGGATGGTCGCCGCGATCGAGTTCGCCGGCGTCGTGGCGGTCGCGGCCGCCGGGACGCGCAGCGCCCGCAACTGGGTCGCGCTCGGGCTCGCCGTGCCCGGCGTGCTGCTGCTGACCGGCGTGCGCTGGGAGGCCGAGGCGGTCGGGCTCGCGTTCGCGCTGGCCAACGCGGCGCTGTTCGCGCTCTACATCGTGGTCGCCCACCGCGTGTCGCGCGGGCCGGGCATCGACGGGCTGGCCGCGGCGATGGTCGTCGCCGCCGTGGCGGTCACGCCCGCGGGGGTGGCGGCGGCGGCGCCGGCGCTGGCCGACCCGGTCGCGGTCGCGGCCGGCGTGGGCGTCGGCGTGTGCTCGTCGGTGATCCCGTACGTGTCCGACCAGCTCGCGATGGAGCGCCTGCCGCGCGCGACCTACGCGCTGCTGGTGTCGCTGCTGCCGGCGACGGCGACGGTCGTCGGCCTGGTGGTGCTCGCCCAGGTGCCGTCCGTGCGCGAGTTGGCCGGCGTCGCGCTGGTCGTGGTCGCGGTGGCGGTCCACCGCGAGGCCGACGCGTCCGCCGACGCGGCGGCGGCCTCGGCGAGCGCGTCGAGCAGCGCGGCGATCGACGGCGCGGCCTCGGCGCCGCGCCGGCACGCGGCGAACAGGTGGCGGCACGGCGGGTCGCCGGTCAGCGGCCGCACGACGACGCCGGGCGGCGGCTGAGCCTGGGCCAGGCGCGGGACGAGCGTGACGCCCAGGCCGGCCTCGACCATCGCCAGCACCGCGTTCCAGTCGGGCGAGCGGTGCAGCACGCGCGGGGTGAACCCGGCCGCCTGGCAGCCGGCGAGCACGACGCCCTCGCAGGACCAGCCGACCGGCGGCGCCACCCACGGCTCGGCGGCCAGGTCGGCGAGCGGCACGCGCTCGGCGCCCGCGAGCGGGTGGTCGACCGGCAGCGCCGCGTCGAGCACGTCGGCCATGAGCGCGACGCGCGTGAAGCGGGGGTCGTCGGCCTGCGGCGCGCTCGGGCTCTCCATCGACACGGCGACGTCGAGCTCGCGCCGGGCGAGGCCGAGGAACGCCTCGGGCGCCTCGGCGTCGGTGATGAGCACCGACACGCCGGGCGCGCGCTCGCGCAGGCGCACCGTGGCCGGGACGACGAGCCCGCTGATCGCGGTCGCGAACGCGCCGACGCGCACCTCGCCGACCTCGCCGGCGGCGTGCGCGTCGAGGTCCGCGCGCAGCAGCTCGAGCTGGGCGAAGACGGCGTCGGCGTGGCTGAGGAGGACGCGGGCGGCGGGCGTGAGGCGGACGCGGCGGCCGTCGGGCTCGATGAGCTGCTGGCCGACCTCGCGCTCGAGCGCGGCGATCTGCTGGGAGACGGCCGAGGCGGTGAGGTGGAGCGCGTCGGCGGCGGCCGCGATCGTGCCGCGGTCGGCGAGCTCGCGCAGGGCGCGCAGGCGGCGCAGGTCGACCATCAAGCACAGCTTACGGGTCGTCGACAGGACATTCACTCGCTCTTGCCGATCGCGGGTCGCACACTGCGCAGCGTGCCCACCCGCCACATGCTGCTCGCCGCCGCCGTCGCCACGGTGTGGGGCGTCAACTTCGTCGTCATCCACGTCGGCCTGGGGTCGTTCCCGCCGCTGCTGTTCGCGGCGCTGCGGTTCGTGCTGATGGCGTTCCCGGCGGTGTTCCTCGTGCGCCGCCCGCAGGTGCCCGCGCGCTGGGTGATCGGCGTGGGCGCGTTCATCGGCGCGGGCCAGTTCGGGCTGCTGTTCGTGGCGATGGACGAGGGCATGCCGGCCGGGCTGGCGTCGCTGGTGCTGCAGCTCCAGGCCGTGTTCACGATCGTCCTGGCCGTCGCGCTGCTGGGCGAGCGGCTGCGGCCAGCGCAGGCGCTCGGCGCCGGGATCGCGTTCGGCGGGATCGCGCTGATCGGCGCCGGGCGCGCGGAGGGCGTGCCGCTGCTGGCGGTCGCGCTGTGCGTGGCCGCCGCCGCCTCGTGGGGCGCGGGCAACATCTGCACGCGCGTCGCGCAGGCGCCCGACGCGGTGGCGCTGCTCGTGTGGTCGAGCCTCGTGCCGCCGCTGCCGCTGCTCGGGCTGTCGCTGGGCTTCGAGGGGCCGGACGCGATCGGCGACGCGTTCGCGACGCTCGACCCGGGCGGCGTGCTCGCCCTGCTCTACGTGGTGGTGCTGTCGACCGCGTTCGGCTTCGGGGTGTGGACGTGGCTGCTGCGCCAGCACCCGGCGTCGAAGGTCGCGCCGTTCACGCTGCTGGTGCCGGTCGTCGGGATCGCGGCGGCGTGGATCGCGCTGGGCGAGGTCCCGACCGTCGCCGAGATGGCGGGCGCCGTCGTGGTGCTGGCGGGGCTGGCGCTGACGACGAACGCGGTGCGGGTGCGGCGCGTGCGCCCGGCGGTCGCGGCGCCCGAGGGCGCGCGCGCTCCGTAGTCGGCCGGTCGCGGGGCGCACGCGGCTACGGATGCCGCGCGGCGTGGCGGGCGGCAGGCTCGGCGCATGACCCTCGACGACCTGCTCCCCGTCTACGACGTCGACGACGAGGTCGCGGTCACGGTCGCCGCGCCGCCCGGCGTGGTCTACGACGCGCTGATGGCGGCCGACCTCATCGACGTGGGGCGCCGGCGCCCGCTGGTCGGCGTGCTGGGCGGGCTGCGCATGCTGCCCGACCTCGTCGCCCGCATCCTGCGCGGCGAGCCGCCGGCGCCGATGCCGCAGACGCTGCGGCTGGGCGACCTGGCCGGCCAGCCGGTGGCGGAGGGCGGCTGGTCCCTGCTGGCCGAGGAGCCGGGCGCGTGGATCGCGCTCGGGCTCGTCGGGCGCTTCTGGAAGCCGGTGATCGAGTGGGCGGACGTGCCCGCCGAGCGGTTCGCCGCGTTCGACGAGCCGGGCTGGGCGAAGACCGTGTACGCGCTGGGCGTGCGGCCGCTCCCGGACGGGCGCACGCTGCTCACCGGGACGATGCGCACGGCGACGACCGACGAGCGCGCGCGGCGCTGGTTCCGCCGCTACTGGACGCTCGGCGTCGGGTCGGGCGCGCACGAGGTCGTGCGGGCGCTGCTGGAGTGCGTGCGCGAGGACGCGGAGGCGCGGGCGCGGGCGCGGGCGTCCGGGGAGTCCGGGGCGTCCGAGGACGACCAGACGAGCGCGGGGCGCCCCTCCGCGAGCGAGCCCGCGTCGGCGACGCGCAGGCGCCAGGGGTCGAGCCGGATGACGGCGGCGTCGGGCGAGCCGGGCCCGCCCGGGAACAGCGTCGCGGGGTCGTAGCCGGCCGGCGGCGGGGCGGCGCGGAACGTCGCCCAGGCGCGCTCGGCCTCGGTGGGGTCGGCCCAGCGGGCGCGGCACTCGGCCACGGCGACGTCGTGCGCGGGGTCCCAGTAGGAGCAGGAGGCGTACGGCGCGTGGGCGAGGTGGGCGCGCTTGAGCGGGGTGGGCCGGCTGACGACCCAGCCGACGAGGCCGCCGTCGTCCGTCCGCTCCCAGATCGGGTGCACGAGCCGCGAGCGCGGCCGGCCGCGGCGGTCGACGGTGGCCAGCGTGCACCAGACGATGCGGTGGGCGGTGGCGACGAACGCCTCGGCGACGAGATCATCAACCATGGTTGTGGATCCTATCAAGGTGTACAACTGCGGTTGTGCGATCGTTCGACCCGGCCCAGGCCGACCTGCCGCTGGCCGCCCTGTTCGCCGGCTGGGCGATGGCCGACGAGGTGTCGGCCGCGCTGGCCGCCGACGGGTTCGAGGACGTGCGCTTCGCCGACGGCGTCGTGTTCCAGCACCTGGTCGGGGGACCCATCGCGGTCGGCGAGCTGGCCGAGCGGATGGGCGTCAGCCAGCAGGCGGCGTCGAAGGCGGTCGCCGACCTGGAGCGCCGCGGCTACGTCTCGCGGCAGCGCGACCCGGCGGACGCGCGGCTGCGGCGGGTGACGCTCACCGACCGCGGGGTCGCCGTCATCGAGGCGGCCCGCCACCACCGGGCCGCCCTGGCCGAGCGGCTGGCGCAGCGGCTGGGCCCGCGCCGCGCGGAGTCCGCGCGGCGGCTGCTCGTCGACGTGCTCGGCGAGCTGGGCGCCGACGCCGCGCTGCGCGCCCGCCGGGCGCGGCCGCCCCGCTGAGCGGCGCCTGCCATCATCGCCCGCCGATGGCCGACGAGGTGCTCAGCGACCGCCGGCTCAACCGCGCGCTCCTCGCGCGCCAGGGGCTGCTCGAGCGCCGGGCCGCCGCGCCGCTGGAGGAGATCGAGCGCGTCGCGGGGCTGCAGGCGCAGGAGCCGATCGACCCCTACGTGGGGCTGTGGGCGCGCCTGGACGGGTTCGCGCCCGAGCAGCTCGGCGCGCTGCTGGCCGAGCGGGCGGCGGTGCGCGTGCACGTCATCCGCCCGACGATCCACCTCGTCAGCGCGGCCGACTGCCTGGCCTGGCAGCCGCTGGCCGCCGGGGTGATCGCGGCGGCGTTCCGCAACCCGTACGGCCGCCGCTTCGAGCAGGCCGGCGTCGACCCGCGCGCCGTCGCCGCCGCCGGGCGCGAGCTGCTGCTCGAGGCGCCGCGCACCCGCGCCCAGCTCGCCGCGGCGCTGGCGGAGCGCTGGCCGCGGCCCGACGCGGAGGCGCTCGGCAGCGCGGTCACGTCCTTCAACCCGGTCGTGCAGATCCCGCCGCGCGGCCTGTGGCGGCGCAGCGGCCAGGCGACGTGGGCGCTCACCGAGGACTGGCTCGGCCGCGCGCCCGACCCCGAGGGCGACCTCGACGCCGCGGTCCTGCGCTACCTGGCCGCGTTCGGGCCCGCCACGCCGGCCGACATGCGCACCTGGTCGCGCCTCACCGGCCTGCGCGAGGCCTTCGAGCGGCTGCGCCCGCGGCTGCGCACGTTCCGCGACGAGCGCGGCCGCGAGCTGTTCGACGTGCCCGACGGCCCGCTCCCCGACCCCGACACGCCCGCGCCGCCGCGCCTGCTGCCGCAGTTCGACAACGTCCTGCTCGCCCACGACGACCGCAGCCGCGTGCTGCACCCGGCCGGCCCCACCCCGGACCAGGGCGCGTTCCGCGGGACCGTGCTCGTCGACGGCCGGCTGCGCGGCTTCTGGCGCGCCGAGACCGACGCCGACACGGCGACGATCCACCTGGAGCGCTACGCGCCCCTCCCCGACGACCCGCCCGACACCGCCGACGCGCTCCACGCCGAGGCCGAGCGCCTCCTCGACCTGCTCGCGCCCGAGGCGACCCGCCGCGACGTGCGCATATGACGACCCGCCCTCGACAGAAGGTCCCGGCCAAGCGGGTGGAGAACATCTCAACGTCGCTGAGCGCCGCGACGCCCGCCTTGCTAAGTAGGCTCTGAACATGGACATTTCCGTCCTCGATCGCCCGCTCTACACGACCGCTGACGCGGCGCGGATTCTCGATATCCCGCCGACGACGCTTGCTTGGTGGCTCGATGGCGGGGTGCGTCGAGGGCGGGCCTATGCCCCCGTACTCCGCGAAGAGCCGCGGCCGAACTCGCTCGTCACGTGGGCGGAGTTCGTTGAGGCACGGCTACTGCGGGGATATCGCAAGGCCGGGGTTCCATTGCAGAACATCCGGCCGTTCATCGCGCGGGTACGCGAGCGACTAGGCATCCCCTATCCGCTAGCGCACTACCGCCCGTTCATCGACCATCGCCAACTCGTGTACGACCTCCAGCGCGACGTCGACCTCGACGAACGCCTGTATCTCGTTCGCCCCGGTGATGGCGATCAACTCCAGCTGGCACCTCCGGTCGAGGAGTTTCTGGAGGTGGTGGAGTTGGACGAAGACATGGTGGTGGCGCGGATGCGCCCGCTCGGCAAGCAGTCCGAGCTTGCTATCGACCCGGAAGTCAGGTTTGGCCAGCCGCAGATCCGCGGCATCCGCGCGGAAGTCATTGCCGAGACAGCTGACGCTGAGGGCGAAGTCGCAGCGGCAGAAGCGTGGGACCTGCCCATCGGCGATGTGCGCGACGCGGTGCGATGGCAGCACCGCCGCGCATCGTGACTTTCTACCTCGATGCAGACGTACCCGTCGCGGTCCGCCGCGCCATCGCCGGATGCCGCTCAGATGTGCTGCACGCCGGCGCGCCAGGCGCCCCCGACATCGACACCAAGGATCCCGAGTGGCTCTCGCTGGCCGGTCGGGAGCGTTGGGTCGTCATCTCGCGAGACAAGCACATCCGCCGCAAGCCCGCGGAGTTGCGCGCCGTCATGGACTACGGAGTTCGTCTGTTCGTGCTTACATCGGCGGGCAACCTCACGCGCTGGGACACGCTCGACCTGCTCGTTCGCCGCTGGCCGGAGATCACTACCGCCGCGGACAACAACGTCGGTCCGTTCATCTTCTCGGTGACACGGAACGGGGTTCGACCCGTGCACCCTCCTGACTTGCTTCGGGGCGACGGGTCGCAGAACTAACCCCAACAGGGCCCCGTGTGGCACATGGCAGCCGCTATGCGGACGTCATGTGCCACACGTCGCGGAAACGGGCTGAAGGCGCGCCCCGCCCCGGACGTGCCGCGGGTGTCGGACGGTCAGCGACGCAGCCGACGAGGGAAGCGGCGGCGTCCGACCCAACACCGGCCGCCGGCTCCAGCTCTGTGGGGACCGAGGTCCTCCTGGACGGCCATCGGCTATCCGCCGATCGCTAGTCGCCGAGGGCCGCGAGCACCAGGTCGTCGTGCTCGGCCGGCTTGACGTTGCGCAGGACGTCGGTGACCACGCCGTCGGCGTCGATGACGAACGTCGTGCGCTCGTTGCCCATGTACGTGCGGCCGTACATGGACTTCTCCACCCAGACGCCGTAGGCCTCGGCGACCGCGTGGTCCTCGTCGGCGAGCAGGCGGAAGTTCAGGTTCTCCTCGTCGGCGAACTTCTTGACCTTGCGGACCGGGTCGGGCGAGATGCCCAGGACCGTCGCGCCGCGGGCGTCGTAGTCGGCGGCGTGGTCGCGCACGCCGCACGCCTGCACGGTGCAGCCGGGCGTGCTGGCCTTGGGATAGAAGTAGACGACGACGGGCCCGCCGCGCAGCGACGAGAGCGTCACCGGCTGGCCGTCCTGGTCGGGCAGCGTGAAGTCGGGGGCCTCCTGGCCGGGCTCGATCATCGGGCAAGCCTACCCAGCGCCCGGCGCCGGCCGCCGCCCGCGCTACGACGCGCCGAGGATGCCCCGCAGCACGTCCAGCGCGCGCTCGCGGTGGGCGTCGAGCTCGGCGATCAGCGCGTCGGCGTCGCGCGCGCGGACGGCGGCCAGGATGCGCTCGTGCGCGTCGATCGCCGCCCGCCGCTCCTCGGGCGCGTTGTAGTAGAGCGCGCGGTAGCTCTCGGTCGAGTCCCACAGCAGCCGGATCAGCCGCACGAGGTGGGGATGGTCGGGGTGCTCGAACAGCGTGAAGTGGAACACGCGGTTGGCGGCGAGCTCGGCCGCGACGTCGCCCGCCTCCGCGGCCGCGGCGCCCGCGCGCGCGGCCTCCTCCATGCGCGCCAGCGCGTCGTCGTCGAGGTCGGCCAGCGCCCGGCGCACGGCCCGCTCCTCCAGCACCGCCCGCAGCGCGTAGATCTCCTCGAGGTCGGCGAGGCGCAGCTCGGTGACGAAGTAGCCGCGCCGCGGCCGGTAGGTGAGCTGGCCCTCCTGCTCGAGCACGCGCAGCGCCTCGCGCACCGGCGCCAGGCTCATGCCGACCCGCTCGGCGACCTCCTCCTGGGCGACCCGCTGGCCCGGGCGCAGGTCGCCGGCGACGATCGCGCCGCGCAGCCACTCGACCGCGTGCTCCTGCGCGGTGGCGACGCTCATCGGAACGCGTCGATCCCGGTGAGCGCCTGCCCGATGACGAGCGCGTGCACGTCGGCCGTGCCCTCGTAGGTGACGACCGACTCGAGGTTGTTCATGTGCCGGATGACCGGGTACTCGAGCGTGACGCCGTTGGCGCCCAGCACCTGGCGGGCGGTGCGCGCCACCTCCAGCGCCGCGTCGACGTTGGCGAGCTTGCCCATGCTCACGTGCTCGGGCCGCAGCCGCCCCTCGTCCTTCATGCGCCCGAGGTGCAGCGCCAGCAGCGCCGCCCGGTTGACCTCGACCGCCATCGCCGCCAGCTTGCGCTGCTGCAGCTGGAACGACGCGATCGGCTTTCCGAACTGCACGCGCGTCGTCGCGTACGCCAGCGCCGCCTCGAAGCACGCGCGCGCCGCGCCGGCCGCGCCCCACACGATCCCGAAGCGCGCCTCGCTCAGACACGACAGCGGCCCGCGCAGCGAGCGCACCTCCGGCAGCCGCGCGCGGTCGGGCAGCCGCACGTCGTCGAGCAGCAGCTCGCTCGTGATCGACGCGCGCAGCGACAGCTTGCGGTGGATGTCCTGGGTGGTGAAGCCGGGCGTGCCGCGCGGGACGAGGAACCCGCACACGCCGTCGTCGGTGCGCGCCCACACGACCGCGACGTCGGCGATCGACCCGTTGGTGATCCACATCTTCTGGCCGTTGAGGATCCAGTCGTCGCCGTCGCGCCGCGCGTGCGTGCGCATCGACCCCGGATCCGAGCCGGCGTCGGGCTCGGTGAGGCCGAAGCAGCCGATCGCCTCGCCGGCGGCCATCCGCGGCAGCCACTCCCGCTTCTGCTGCTCGCTGCCCCACCGCCAGATCGCGTACATCGCCAGCGACCCCTGCACCGACACGAGCGAGCGCACCCCGCTGTCGCCGGCCTCGAGCTCCATGCACGCCAGCCCGTACGCGGTCGCGCTCGCGCCCGCGCACCCGTAGCCCTCCAGGTGCATGCCCAGCAGGCCGATGCGGCCGAGCTCGACGGCGAGCTCGCGCGGGATCGTCGCCCGCTCGAACCAGTCCCCGGCGTTCGGCACGACGCGATCGGCGACGAACGCGCGCACGGTGTCGCGGATCGCGCGCTCCTCGTCGGAGAGGGAGGCGTCGAGATCGAGGAAGTCGGTGGGACGGAGCGCGGCGGCGGAAGACGAGGACACGAGACGGAGACCCTTTTTCGATTTTCGATTATCGTGACAGACGATGCCGCCGCTCGACAACCTCCTCGTCCTCGACTTCTCCCGCGTCCTGGCCGGCCCCCTGTCGACGATGCTCCTCGCCGACTTCGGCGCGACGGTCGTGAAGGTCGAGCGGCCCGGCACCGGCGACGACACGCGCGCGTGGGGCCCGCCCTATGCGCCCGACGGCACCGCGACCTACTTCCTGTCGGTCAACCGCAACAAGCGCAGCGTCGTCGCCGATCTCCAGGAGGAGGCCGACCTCGAGGCCGTCCGCGCGCTCGCCCGCCGCGCCGACGTCGTCGTCGAGAACTTCCGCCCCGGCGTGATGGCCCGCCTCGGGCTCGACCACGCCACGCTCGCGGCCGAGAACCCGCGGCTCATCACCTGCTCGATCAGCGCGTTCGGGACCGGGGAGGGCGCGACGATGCCGGGCTACGACCTGCTCGTGCAGGCGGTCGGCGGGCTGATGAGCATCACCGGCCCGGCCGACGGCGAGCCGCAGAAGGTCGGCGTCGCGCTCGTCGACGTCGTCGCCGGGCTGTTCGCGGCCGTCGGGATCCTCACCGCGCTGCGCCACCGCGACGCGACCGGCGAGGGCCAGCACGTCGAGGTCGACCTCCTGAGCGCGCTGCTGGCCGCGCTCGTCAACCAGGCGTCGGCCGCCACCGCCGGCGGCGTGATCGCCGGGCGGATGGGCAACGCGCACCCGAGCATCGCCCCCTACGAGCTGCTGCGCGCCGACGGCGGCGAGCTGGTCCTCGCGGTCGGCAACGACCGCCAGTTCGCCGCGCTGTGCGAGGTGCTCGACCTGCCCCTGGCCGACGACCCCGACTTCGCCACCAACGCCGCCCGCGTCGCCAACCGCGACCGCCTGCGCGCGCTGCTCGAGGAGCGCCTGGCGCGCCGCCCGCCGGGCGAGTGGGTGCCCGAGCTGCTGGCCGCGCGCGTCCCCGCCGGCGAGGTCCACGACATCGGCGGCGCGCTGGAGCTCGCGGCGCGCCTCGGCCTGGACCCGATCGTCGAGCTGCCGGGCGCCGACGGCGCGACCGTGCCGCTCGTGCGCAACCCGATCCGGCTGTCGCGCACCCCGCCGCGCTACGACAGCGCGCCGCCGCCGCTGGGCCCGCCGATCGCGCGGGCCGGCGACCTCACTTCAGCAGGCGCGACAGCCGACGGTCCTTGAGGACCTTCCCGCCGGTCTGCTCGGCGGGGCAATAGCACATGACGTAGTCCTCGTAGTGGACGGCCTCGATCGTCGTCCCGCAGCGCGGGCACGGCTCGCCCTGGTGGCGATGGACGAGGAGCGGCAGCGGCAGCTTGTCGGGGATCGGGATGTGCACGACCTCCTCGTAGTGCTCGATCGCCGCCTCCAGCGTCTCGACGATCGCGGCCCGCAGCGCCTGCGCCTCCTCGTCGGTCAGGTCGTCGCCGCGCTTGAACGGCGACAGGCGCGCCCGCCACAGGATCTCGTCGACCCAGGAGCGCCCGATCCCGGCGATGACCCGCTGGTCGCGCAGGAGCGTGTGCAGCGGCCGCGGCGCGGACAGCAGCGCGCGCAGGTCCTCGGGCGGATCGGGCCACGCCTCTGGCCCGAGCGTGGCGATCGCCTCGTCGGCCTCGACGTCGCCGTCGCGCAGCACCTTCACCCACGCGGCCTGCTTGGTCCCGAACTCGCGCAGGCGCAGCTCGCGGCCGTCGTCGATGCGGATCAGCAGCCGCGACGTGCGGTCGCGCAGCGAGGCGCGCTTGTCGTAGAGCTGCAGGCGCCCGGCCGACATGAGGTGGATGAGGACGTGGAGGTCGCCCTCGACGTCGAGGACGAGGTGCTTGCCGATGCGGCGCACGCTCTCGATCGCGCGGCCGTCGAGCGCGCTCAGCGGCGGATCGAACGTCTTCAGGGCGTTGAGACCCGGGGCGAGCGTCGACTCGACCACGGCGCCGCGCAGCGCCGCGTCCAGCCGCCGCGCGGTGATCTCGACCTCGGGCAGCTCGGGCATGGGCAGCGAGGGTAGCCCGAGTGCTCAGCGTCACGCCCGCGGCAGGGAGAGCGCGACCAGTTGGCGGTTGGTCCACTGCCCCCCGCCGGGGTGGGTCGTGCGCACCGCGACGAGCGCGCGGGTGCGGCGCACGCCGCGCCGTTGCGCGTCGGCCAGCCACGCGCGCGGCACGGTGAACGGGACGCGTCGCGACCGGCCCGCCGGGATGTCGACCCCGGCGAAGCGGGCGAGCACGACGCGCGGCCCCGCAGGGGTCGCCCCGGGCGCCCGGCGCGCGCGCACGGCGCCGGCGACCGTGCAGTCGCGGCCGGCCGGGCAGCGGACCCGCAGCACGCCGCGCCCGCGGCGCGACAGCCGCACGGGCGCGACCACGCTCGCCCCGCGGATGCGCTCGCCCGCGCCGTCGCCGCCGGACCCCGCGTCGCCGCCGCCGCCGGAGCCGCCGTCGCCGCCGGCCGGGTTCGGCGTGCCGCTCGGCGGCGCCGACGGAGCCGGGGCGGGGGCCGGCCCGGGCGCGCTGCGCACGGCGAACGGCTCGTCGTCGATCGAGGGCAGGAACGTGGCGAACCCGCTGAAGCTCGCGCGCGCGAAGTGAACGCCCGGGTCGCGCGGCGCCGTGGTCGCGCACGTCGCCGTCCCGTCGGCGCGCAGCGGCACGTCCTGGCAGCCGACGACCGACTCGAACCCGTCGAGCACGAAGTCGACGGTCCCGCCGCCCGGGTTCGGCGCCACGGACGCCGTCCACGTCATCGCCCCGCCGGCGACGACCGGGTCCGGGGTGGCCTGGATCGTCGTGACCGTCTGCGTCCCGGTGCCGGTGCCGCGCAGCGACGCGGTGTGCGGGCTGCCGGGCGCGTTGTCGGTGATCTGCAGCGTGGCCGTCTTCACGCCCGGCGACGTCGGCGTGAACGACACGTTGAGCAGGCAGAAGTCGCCCGGCTGGATCTGGGGCTGGCAGCCGGCCGGGTCGGACCAGAACTCGCCGGCGTCGGGGCCGGTGATCGCGATCGCGCTGACCTCGAGCGGCGTCGTCCCGTCGTTGCCGATCCGGAAGAGCCAGAACCAGGTCTCGCCGACCTGCCACGCGCCGAAGTCGTGCTCGAGGGGCTCGATGTCGGCGGTGGGCGTGGCGGCGGCGGGGGCCGCGGGCAGCAGCATCAGCGCGGCGACGGCGACGAGCGCACAGCGGAAGCGGGACATCGGTCGCGCATCAGATCACAGCGCCCGCGGCCGCGGCAACCCCCGCAAGCGTGCACCCGGGCCGGCGGGCGGGTACGTTGGCCTTCGATGACCCGTCGACTGGCGGTGATCGGCGGCGACGCCGCGGGCATGAGCGCGGCCGCGACCGCCCGGCGCCGGGACCCCGACCTGGAGATCGTCGCGTTCGAGCGCGGCGGCCACACGTCCTACAGCGCGTGCGGGATCCCGTACTACGTCGCCGGGCTCGTCGACGAGGTGGGCGACCTCGTCGCGCGCACGCCGGCCGAGCACCGCGCCCGCGGGATCGACGTGCGCATCCGCCACGAGGTGGTGGCGATCGACCTCGCCGCCCGGGAGCTGACCGTCCGCGACCTCAACGCGCGCCGCGAGCTGCGCGAGCCGTTCGACGAGCTGCTGGTGGCGACGGGCGCGGCGGCGACGCCGCCGCCGGTGCCGGGCGTGGAGGCGACCGAGCCCGCGCGCACGATCGACGCCGGCCAGCGGCTGCGCGGCCAGGTGCTGCGCGGCGGCGACGACGCGGTCGTGGTGGGCGGCGGCTACATCGGTCTGGAGATGGCCGAGGCGCTCGTGATCCGCGGGCTGCGGGTCACGCTCGTCGACCGCGCCCCGCAGCTCATGACGACACTCGACGCCGACATGGCCGCGCTCGTCCAGGACGCGGCGGAGGGCCAGGGGATCCGCGTCGCGCTGAGCGTCGACGTCGAGGAGATCCTGCTCGACGACGGCGGGCGCCCGCGCGGGGTGCGCACGTCCGACGGCGACGTCCCGGCCGCGCACGTCGTGATCGCGACCGGCGTGCGGCCCGAGGTGCGCATCGCGCGGGAGGCGGGCCTGACCATCGGCGAAACGGGCGCGCTCGCCGTCGACGACCACCAGCGCTGCCCCGGCCACGACGGCGTGTGGGCGGCGGGCGACTGCGCGGAATCCCACCACCGGCTGCTGGACCGGCCGGTGAACGTGCAGCTCGGCACGCACGCCAACAAGCAGGGCCGGATCGCCGGAACCAACATCACCGGCGGCGACGTCGCCTTCCCGGGCGTCCTGGGCACGGCGATCTCGCGCATCTGCTCGCGCGAGATCGCGCGCACCGGGCTCAACGAGCGCGAGGCCGCCGAGGCCGGCCTCGACGTGCTGGCCACCACCGTGGAGACCGACACCCGCGCCGCCTACTTCCCGGGCAGCGCGCCGATGTGGGTGAAGCTCACCGCCGCGCGCGACGACCACCGGCTGCTCGGCGCCCAGATCGTCGGCGCGCCGACCGCCGGCAAGCGCGTCGACACGTTCGCGACCGCGATCTGGACCGGCCTCACCGTCGACGAGCTGCAGTGGGTGGACCTCTCCTACGCGCCGCCGATGTCGGGCGTGCTGGACCCGGTGCTCGTCGCCGCGCGCGCGAGCGCGAGCGCGCTCGCGCGGGCCACGTAGCCCTCAGCCGCCGGCCAGGCGCGCCAGCTCGCGCGGCTGCAGCAGCGTCATCAGCTCGCCCTGGCTGCCGCGCACGCGGATGCCGGCGACCGCGCCCTTGCGCAGCTCGACCCGCGCCCCGGTGAGGTCGTAGACGAGCTGCTCGAAGTCGGGGTTGTGCCCGACGAGCAGCGTCCGGCGGTCGCCGTCGGCGGCGACGAGCTCGAGCGCGTCCGCGCGCGTGAACCCGCCGGCCAGCGGCCGGTGCTCGACCGGCTCCACGCCGAGCGCCTCGCAGGCGAGCGCCGCGGTGTCCCAGGCGCGCACCTTCGGGCTGGCGAACACGAGGTGGATCGGCAGCTCCAGCGCCGCCAGCGCGCGACCGGCGGCGCGCGCCTGCTCCTCGCCGCGCGCGGTGAGGCGGCGCGCGGCGTCGTCGCCGCGGGCGTCGTGGGGCTCCGCCTCGCCGTGACGGAGCAGCCAGAGCTGCGGGGCCATGGCGCGAGGCTACCCGCCCCGCGCGGCGATCAGGGCTTCGGGTACGCGCGGATCGGCGGGCCGGTGTGCGTGCGGCCGTCGGGCGCGGTCCACACGACCCGCCACGTGCGGCCCTTGCGGTTGCGCCCGGTCGAGCGGAAGTACCCGGCGTCGTCGGTCTGCAGCGTCTTCAGCGTCCGCCAGGAGCGCTTGCCGTCGCGCTGCTGCAGCGTCACCTCGGTCGGCCCGGTGGCCGGCCGCACCTTGCCCCAGAAGCGCACGCCGGTGCGCCCGGACTCCTGCACGACGAGCGGCAGCCGGAACCCGGCGTAGGCGGGCTTGCGCTTGCCGTTGGCCAGCTCCAGGCCGGACTCGAACCCGGGGAACGCGCTGGCGCCGAGCGCGCCGCTGCCGCCCTTGGTGTCCTTGGGGTCGTCGCGCAGCAGGTACTGCGAGAACGAGGCCACCCGCGGGTTGTCGTAGGCGAGCTTCTCGCTGATCGCGTAGTACTCGGGCTGCTTGCGCAGCGGCACGCCGAGCAGCCGGTCGGGATAGGACTGCACCCCGAACTCGTCCAGGTAGATCGGCAGCCCGTCGTCGACGACGCCGGCGCGCGCGGCGAGCTGCAGCGCCCGGTTGAGGCGGCCGACGACGCCCATCGTCACGTCGTCGGGGTTCTCGGGGACGAAGAACGGGCCCTGGCGGGTGGAGTAGCTGTGGTGGGCGTAGCCGTCGGCGGGCAGGTTCGTGCAGCTGCCCTTGCGCCGGTAGCTGCGGTCCAGGCACAGCGACTGGCGCAGGAACGCCAGCGGCGCGACGACCTTGCCCGTGCCCCGCGGGGCGGTCTCCCCCATCAGCAGCGGGTCGCGGCCGTTGCCGGTCGCGCGCAGCGCCTTCCAGGCGGCCAGGAACAGCTTGCGGTAGATGCGCCCGGACGCCGGGCGCCCGCGCTTGTCGTACTGGGGCCGCAGGAAGTCGGGGTGGTTGGGCTCGTTCCACACCGACCAGATCGCGACCTGGTCGGCGTAGTGGCGGCCGACCGCGGTCATGAACGCCTCGAACTCCTTGGGGCGCGGCTTCGTCACGTGGTCGCGGCGGGACTTCGTGGCCCAGCGCGGGACCGGCCCGGAGACGGTCAGGAGCACCTGCCAGCCGCGCTCCTTGGCCGCCGCCAGCAGCGCGTCGTACTCGCCCCAGGCGTACACCGACGGATCGGTGAGGTCGACCGACGGCTTGGTGCGCGCGTTCGGCGACGGCGCCACGTTGCTCCACGTGAGGATCACGCGCAGGCGGTCGACGCCCAGCTCGCCGATCTTGTCCATGGCACCGGGACGGGTCGCGGGATCCAGGAGATCGCGCGGCGCCTCGAAGGTCATGAACTGGTCTCGGGCGGCGTCGGCCGCGGGGGCGGCCAGCGCGACGAGCGCGAGCGCCAGCGCGGCGACGCGGAGCGTCGGGCGGAGCATCGGGGGTACAAACGCCGCGACGGGCCCGAGGTTGCGCGGCGCGCGGTAGCGTCCGCGCCATGAGCCACGGGTCAGCGGTCGACGACGTCGTGCGCACGCACGCCGACGCCGAGCGCCACGAGCGCGAGCCGCTCGTCGTCCTCGAGCCCCTGCGCGCGTTCCTCGACGAGCGCGGCCTCGGAGCCGGCGACGTCGCGGTGGAGCCGATCGGCGAGGGCCACTCGAACGTGACGTACCTCGTGCGCCGCGAGGACGGCACCGAGGCGGTGCTGCGCCGCCCGCCGCGGGGCCCGCTGCCGCCCAGCGCCCACGACGTGATCCGCGAGGCGCGCCTGCTCGGCGCGCTGGGGCCGACGCCGGCGCGCGTGCCGGCGGTCCTCGCGGTCTGCGAGGACACGGCCGTGATCGGGGCGCCCTTCTACGTGATGGAGCGGGTCGAGGGCCACGTCGTCACCGACACGCTGCCCGAGGCGCTCGACACGCCGCGCGAGCGCCGCCGCGTCGCCGAGGAGCTGATCGACGCGCTGGTCGAGGTCCACGCGGTGGACTGGGAGGCGGCCGGCCTGACCGGGTTCGGCAAGCCGACCGGCTACCTCGAGCGCCAGCTGCGCCGCTTCTCGGGGCTGTGGGAGCACAACCGCACCCGCGAGCTGCCCGAGGTCGAGCGCGTCGCCCGCTGGCTGGCCGACCATCTCCCCGAGTCGCCGCGCGCGACGGTGGTGCACGGCGACTACCGGCTCGGCAACGTGATGGTCGCCCACGACGCGCCGGCCCGCGTCGTGGCGATCTTCGACTGGGAGATGGCCACGATCGGCGACCCGCTCGCCGACCTCGGCTACCTGACGACGATGTGGATCGAGCCCGACGACCCGCCGATGCGCTTCGAGCTGTCGTCGGTCACCCGCCGCGAGGGCTTCCCCACGCGCGCGGAGCTGATCGCCCGCTACGAGGAGCGCTCGGGCCGCGCGATGACCGACATCCGCTGGTATCAGACGCTGGCGATCTGGAAGGCGGTCGTGTTCATGGAGGGCAACTACCGGCGCGCGGTCTCGGGGGCGACCGACGACCCGTACCTGAAGGCGTTCGGGGACGGCGTCGTGGAGCTGGCCCAGCGCGCGGAGGCGGTCGCCCGTGGCGGCTGAGCGCCGCGACGGCCTGCTGGTCGACTTCGGCGGCGTGCTGACGACGAGCGTGTTCGAGTCGTTCGCCGCGTTCTGCCGCGCCGAGGGCCTCGACGCGGGCACGCTGCGCGACGCGTTCCGCGCCGACCCCGCCGCACGCCGGCTGCTGGAGGACCTCGAGACCGGGCGGATGGCGCCGGACGCGTTCTCGGTCGCGCTGGGCCGGCGGCTCGGACTGGACGACCACGCCGACCTCCCGCGGCGCCTGTTCGCGGGGATCCGCCCCGACGAGGCGATGATCGAGGCGGTCCGCCGCTTCCGCGCCGCCGGCGTGCGCACCGGGCTGGTCTCGAACTCCTGGGGCGACGCGGCCGCCTACGACCGCGCCCTGCTGGGCGAGCTGTTCGACGCGCTGGTGATCTCCAGCGAGGTCGGGCTGCGCAAGCCCGACCCGGCGATCTACGAGCTGGGCGCGCGGCGCATCGGCGTGCCGCCCGAGCGGTGCGTGTTCGTCGACGACCTCGGCGGCAACCTCAAGCCGGCCGCCGCGCTGGGCATGGCGACGGTGCGCCACGTGTCCGCCGACGAGACGATCGCGCGGCTCGAGGCGCTGCTCGGCGCCGGGCGCTAGATCATCCGCCGCTGCGCCGCCCAGCGCGTGAGCTCGTGGCGGTTGGTGAGCTGCAGCTTGCGCAGCACGTTGGAGACGTGCGTCTCGACGGTCTTGACCGACAGGTGCAGGCGGCCGGCGATCTCCTTGTACGTGTAGCCGCGCGCGATCAGCAGCAGCACGTCCTGCTCGCGGGCGGTGAGCTGGTCGAGCTCGGGGTCGGCGGCCTGCGCCGCGGGCCCGCCGCCGCTGAACGCGTCGAGCACGAACCCGGCCAGCCACGGCGAGAAGACGGCGTCGCCGTCGGCGACGCGGTGGATCGCGTCGACGAGGTCGGCGGGCGAGATCGACTTCGTGACGTACCCGCGCGCGCCGGCGCGGATCGTGGCGATGACGTCCTCGGGCGCGTCGGAGACCGACAGGGCCAGGAAGCGCACGCCGGGTCGCTCGGCGTGGACGGGCGCGATCACCGCGTGGCCGCCGCCGTCGGGCAGGTGCACGTCGAGCAGCACCACGTCGGGGTCCTCGGCGCGGATGAGCGGCACGGCGGCCTCGACGGTCCCGGCCTCGCCGACGACCTGCACCGTCGGGCCGAGCCCGGCGCGCAGCCCGGCCCGGAAGATCTCGTGGTCGTCGACGATCACGACGCGGCGCAGCGGCACGTTCATGGCCCGTCATCCTCCCGCGCCGCGCCCGCGCGCGGCAGCACGAGCTCGACCTCGGTGCCCTCGCCGGGCGCGGTGACGATCGTGGCGCGGCCGCCGGCCCGCGCCATCCGCCCGACGATCGAGTCGCGCACGCCGTGGCGGTCCGCGGCGACGCGCTCCAGGTCGAAGCCGGCGCCGCGGTCGCGCACGAACACCGACGCCTCGTCGTCGCCCACGCGCGCGAGGACGGAGATGCGGTCGACCCCGGCGTGGCGGCCGGCGTTCGTCATCGCCTCGCGCGCGGCCGCCGCCAGCTCGGCCAGGCCGTCGTCGAGCGGGCCGTCGCTGGGCTGCACGAGGTCGACGGCGACGCCGTAGTGCTCCTCCACGTCGGCCGCCGCCGCGCGCAGCGCGCTGGCCAGCGTGGCGGCGTCGCCGCCGCCCGCGGCCTCGCCCCCGTACAGCCACGCGCGCAGCTCGCGCTCCTGGCGGCGGGCGAGCGACTGCGCGCGGCGCGGGTCGTCGACGCGCTGGATGAGCGCCAGCGTCTGCAGCACCGAGTCGTGCAGGCGCGCGGCGACGTGCGCGCGCTCCTCGCTGCGGATGCGCTCGCGCCGCTCGGCCTCGGCCTCGGCGCGGGCGCGCGCCAGCCGCGGCCCGAGCAGCAGGCCCAGCCCGCCGGCCACGACCGCGCCGGCCACGATGGCCGACGACAGCTCGGCGACGTCGCTGCCGGCGGACAGGAACAGGTAGGCGCCGCCGGCCAGGAGCGCCAGGCCGCCGCCGTAGCGCGCCAGCTCGCGCAGCTGCGGGCGCTCCTCGGCGCCGCCGGCGATCACCTGGCGCCACACGAGCGCGACGCCGCCCGCGAGCAGCGCGGTCGGCAGGAGCACGCGCGGCGGGACGAGCAGGCCGCGCACGGCCAGCCCGGTGGTCGCCGCGAAGAGCAGGATCGCCACGCCCAGCGCCGTCGCGCGCCGGCCGGGCCACGGCCGCCGCGGGCCCGGCTCGGCGGGCAGGAGCAGCGCGAGCGCGCCGTAGGCGACCAGGCCCAGCCCGCCGACGAGCACCAGGCCGGCGAACGCCAGGCGCACGAGCGTCGCGTCGACGCGGTATCCCCGCGCCACGCCGCCGCACACGCCCAGGAACAGGCGGTCGGCGGCGCTGCGCTGCAGGGCGGGCAGGTTCACCGCGGCCGCGTGCGGGCGACGATCACCAGGCCGGCGACCCCGAACGCGGCGACCGGCAGCGCGCCCGGCTCCATCGGCGCCGCGCCGGTGGCGTCGACGAGCGCGAGCGCCGCGAGCCCGGCGACGGCGACGCCGGCGAGCCGGTCACGCATCGCGGATCACGTCGACGTCGCCGACGTCGACCTCGGCGTCGATCGCGAGCACCGGCGGCTCGCCCTCGCCCTTCGGCGGCCGCCGGGTGGGCTCCAGGTCCCCGCTGACGCCCGACTCGCCCACCGAGTCGACGCGCACCTCCGGGTCGACCCGGATCTGGATCTCGCCGAACCCGAGCCGCGCGACGAGCGGGGTGACGCCGTCGGGGAGCTCGACGCCGCGCAGGTCGATCTCCAGCAGCCCCATGCCGAGACGGTACTCGGGGGCGATCGCCGCGGCGCTCCGCGGGCGGTGCACCTCGTGGCCGACGCCGTCGTCGAGCTCGTCCTCGATCGCCACGACGCCGCCGGCGCCCAGCGCCAGCAGGATGCCGACGGCGAGCGTCGCGCCGGTGCCGCGGCGCCCGCCGGCGACCGCGGCGGTGACGCCGCACGCCAGCGCCGCCACGCCGAGCGCGATCGCGACCGCCTCAGCCGACCAGTCGACCAGGCCGGAGGCGCCGAGGACGATCCCGACGGCGGCGAGCCCGAGCATCACGCCGGCCGCGATCGGGAAGATCGAGGGGCCGCGCGGCGGCGGCGGAGGCGGCGCCGGCGCGCGCATCTCGACGGTCGGCGGCGTGGGGCCCGACGGCGGCGGGACGGCCGGGCCGGGCGCCCGGGTCGGCGGCACGCGGACGGCCATCGCCGTGGTCGGCGCCGTCGGCTGGTCCGCCCCCGCGCCGGCGGCGGCGGGCGGCGCGGGCGCGCCGGGCCCCGACGGCGTCGGCGCGGGCGAGCGGTCGCGGTCGCGATTCGCGCGCACCATCGCCCACACGAGGGCGACGAGCGCGATGGCCAGGACGGTGCCGCCGAACGGCTCGTCGACCCAGAACAGGTCGTCGCCGCTGGCCGTGCTCAGCAGCAGCGACGCGGCGAGCGCGACGCTGAGCCAGCCCAGCACCAGCTCCCGCCGGTCACGAGGCTGGCCGGCCAGCAGCATGCGGCCGTCGTCGCGCGGCGCGATGACGGCGGCCGCCACGTAGGCGATGACGGCCAGCGGGCCGGTGAGCAGGCCGGCGAGGATCGCGACGGCGCGGACGACGACGGGGTCGGTGCCGAGCATGCGCGCGATCCCGGCGCAGACGCCGAACAGCAGACGGCGCTCGCCGTCGCGACGCAGCTCCGGCCGGGTGGAGGTCGAGTGCGCGGAGGTCATGGCGACGAGCATGCTCCCCGACCGCCCCGAGCGCCATCGGGGACCCCCCTGGACGGACCCTGAGCCGCCGGCCGGATCCCTCCGGGGCGACCCCGGGGATCCGGCCGGCGTCCCGACCCGATCAGGCCGGCTCGACGGCGGGCCGCGCGGGCCCCTGCCCGGCGCCGGTCGCCTCGACCGCCGCGGCGATCTCCTCGAGGTCGGCGTCGGTCAGCTCCAGGCCGGCGGCGGGGATCCAGCCGTCGACCTGCTCGGGCGAGCGCGCGCCGACGATCGCCGCGGTCACGCCCGGCCAGGCGATGGTCCACGCCACCGCGACCGCGGCCACGCTCACGCCGTGGCGGTCGGCCACCGGGCGCAGCGCGTCGGCGAGCGCCAGGTTGCGCTCCAGCCGCTCGCCCTGGAACTCCGCGTCCTTCGCGCGCCAGTCGCCGGGGTCCAGCGTCGCCGAGCGCTCCCGCGTCCAGCGGCCGGTCAGCAGCCCGGACTGCATGGGGCTGTAGACGATCACGCCGGTCTCGTGCTCGCGGCACCAGGGGATCTCCGCCCCGCCGGCGGTGCGCTCGATCAGCGAGAACGGCGGCTGCAGCGAGCCGACGTGGCCGACCGCCTCGCAGCGCTCCAGCAGGGCGACGTCGAAGTTCGAGACGCCGCCGGCGCGGACCTTGCCCTCGGCGATCAGCTCGAGCATCGTGCCCCACGACTCCTCGACGGGCACGCCGCTGCGGTCGGGCCAGTGGAACTGGTAGAGGTCGATGCGCTCGACGCCCAGTCGCCGCAGCGACGCCTCGCACTCGCGGCGGATGGAGTCCGGCGCGAGCACGCGGTCGGGGGCCGCGTCGGGCCGCGACTCGTCCCAGATCAGCCCGCACTTCGTGAACACCAGCGGCCGGTCGCCCTCGGGCAGCTCGCGCAGCGCGCGGCCGACGACCTCCTCGGAGTGGCCGAGGCCGTAGACGGCGGCGGTGTCGATCCAGTTGACGCCGCGGGAGATCGCGTGGTGGATGGCCGCGATCGAGGCGTCGTCGTCCTGCGGGCCCCAGCCGAAGGCCCAGGGGCCGCCGATCGCCCAGGCGCCGAAGCCGACGGTGGTGATCTCCAGGCCGGTGCGCCCCAGCGGACGCGTCGGCAGGCTCACGAGGACCACCCCGGCAGCGGCCGGCCGGTCCCGTTGCTCATCGATTCCATGGGGTCCTAGCTATCCGCTGGACGGACCGCCGTCAACGGCGGCGTCCTCGATGCGGTGGCGCAGCTCGCCCCCGCGCCCGGCCGCGACCGCGCGCGCCACGCGCTGCTCGCTGACGTCGACGCCGCGCGCCTCGGCCAGCTCGAGGAGCTGCTGGCGCTCCTCGGACTCCCGCGCGGCCTTGACGAACAGCCACCCGAACAGGCCGAGCGTCAGCAGCGACGACTCGACCATCATGATCGCGCCCGCCGTCGTCTGGTCGGCGACCGGCTCGCCGTAGACCGGGTACAGCACGGTGCCCGACCACACGATCACGTTGCCGAGCACGGCGCCGATCAGCCGCACCACGACGATGTAGACGAGCTTGGCCAGGTTGCCGAACCAGGCGGGCTGGGGCAGGGGGCCGAACAGCGGCATCCACATCGCCATCCCGCACGCGATGAAGAGCCCGTGCTGGAGCGCGTGGACGGCCTCGTGGCGGACGGCGGCCTCGTGCAGCGGCGCCAGGTGCCACAGGTACAGGTTGAGCGCCCACAGCGGCAGGGCCACGAGCGGGTTGGAGAGCGCGCGCAGCGGGCCGAGCACGCGCGTGCGCAGCAGCGGCGCCAGCAGCGGGCCGGTCAGCCCGAGCACGAGCAGCAGCGTCGCCAGGTCGCCGAGCAGCAGGTGCTCGGTCATGTGCCAGACGAACGTCTCGCCGGCCAGGTCGCCGAGCGCGGTCAGGGCGAGCACGATCAGCAGGAGGCCGCCGTAGAAGGAGGCCTGGCGCCAGCCGGGGACCGGCCTGCCGCGCTCGGACAGGTGATGCGCGCGCAGCGCGTACAGGATGCCGGCGATCGTGGCCGGGGCGAGCTGCAGCGGGGCGAACGTGACGGCGGCGTGCATCTCTCCTCCGCCTCCACGCTAACGCCCCGTCTGTCCGCCAGCCGACCGGATCACGGTGCATCGGGAGCCGCGGGTGGGCACCCGGGGTGCCGCGAGCATTAGATTGTCGGCGCGGGTGACGGGACGCGGGAACCACACCCTGGAGGCGCGGCTGGCCGAGCTCGAGGCCGAGCTCGCCCGTGCGCGCGCCGAGGCGGAGGCGCAGGCTCGCCAGCTCGAGCGCTACGCCGCCGACCTGCGCGAGACGTTCAAGGCCGAGCGCCGCCAGCGCGCGCGGCTGCAGGAGTCCTACAAGGCGACCGTGCGCGCGCTGTCCAACGCGGTCGAGGCGCGCGACGCCTACACCGGCCAGCACGCCGAGCGCGTCGCCGCCTACGGGCTGCTGATCGCGCGCACGCTCGGGGCGCGGCTGGCCGACGACGCGACGATGGAGTTCGGCTTCCTGCTGCACGACGTCGGCAAGGTGGCCGTGCCCGACGCGATCCTCTACAAGCCCGAGCCGCTCACCGACGAGGAGCGCGCGCTCATGGCCCGCCACCCGGTGATCGGGGCGCAGATCATCCGCGGGATCGACTTCCTCGGCGAGGCCTACAAGGTCGTGCGCCACCACCACGAGCGCTGGGACGGCGCCGGCTACCCGGACGGCCTGGCCGGGCACGACATCCCGCTGCCGGCGCGCGTGTTCGCGGTCGCCGACACGCTCGACGCGCTCACGACCGACCGCCCGTACCGCGACGCGACGTCGCTGCGGACCGCGCGCGAGGTGATCCGGGCGGCGGCGGGCACGCAGTTCGACCCGGCGATCGTGGCCGCGTTCGACGCGGTCCCCGACGAGGAGCTCGAGCGGATCCGGCTGGAGACCGGGGGCGTCACCGCCCGCGAGGAGGCCGCGGGCGAGGTCGGCCGATGAGCCCGTCGCTGCTGATCGTCGACGACGACCGGTTCATCCGCAAGCTCATCACGACGACGCTCGAGGACGTGGCCGGGTTCGAGGTCGTCGAGGCCGCGGACGGCGAGCAGGCGATCGCCGCCGCCGTCGCCCACCGTCCGCGGCTCGTGTTCCTCGACGTCGACATGCCCCAGCTCGACGGCCTGGAGACCCTGCGCCGGCTGCGCTCCCACGCCGAGCTGGCCGACACGCGCGTCGTGATGCTCACCGGCGGCCCCGAGCACGAGGCCGACGCCCGCGCCGCCGGCGCCGACGGCTTCCTCACGAAGCCGTTCTCGCCGCTGGACCTGCTGCGCCTCGTGGCCGACCTGCGCTGAGCGTCAGGCCGCCTGCGGCTCCGCCGCGACCTCGGCCCACAGCTCGTCGATCGCGCGCTCGGCCGCCCGCAGGCTCTCGGCGGCGAGCTCGCGCAGGTCGGCCATCTGCGGGGTGACGTCGGCGAGCGTCAGCTCCGCGGCGATGATGCGCGTGGGCTGCAGGCCGGTGAGGCTCAGCCCGTGCGGCAGCCACGGCTCGGCGTGGTCCCAGCCCTCGCGGGGCGTCCCGGGCCCGTAGCCGCCGCCGCGCGACGCGAGCACGATGAACTCGCGCCCGCCGAGCCGGCCCTCGCCGCTGGCGGGGTCGAACGTCACGCCCGGCGCGATGAGGTGGTCGACCCACGCCTTGACCCCGCTCGGGGCGCCGTAGTTGTAGAGCGGCAGGCCGAGCAGCACCGTGTCGGCCTCGCGGATCTCGTCGGCGTACTCGCGGGAGAGCGCCCACGCCGCCGCCTGCGCGGCGTTGTGCTGCTCCGGCGGGACGAGCCGCGCCATCGCGGCCTCGTGGTCGAGGTGCGGCGGCGGCGCGGAGCCGAGGTCGCGGTAGGTGACGACGCCGTCGGGGTTGCGCTCGCGCCAGCGGGCCACGGCGCGCGCGGTCAGGCGCCGGCTGATCGACCGGTCCCCCTGGATGCTGGCGTCGATGTGGAGAAGATGATGACGAGACACCGAATGACACTCCGTCGATCGTTTGTGGAGCGCAAATGAATAGCACATCGTCATCCGTGGTCGAGCGCACTACCCTGGAGGCATCGCAACGACCTCGACCACCACTGCGACCGACGTCCCGAGCACGGGCCCGCTGCTCGACCACCTCGGGCGGCTCGTGCGCACCGGGGGCGAGTCCGTGCTCGCACGGCTGGGCCTGCGGCCGCGCCACCTCGTCGCGCTGACGCTGCTGCGCGACAACGGCGGCGTCGTCGCCCAGCAGCGCCTCGCCGTCGCGCTGCAGATCGACGGGACCAACCTCGTCGGCCTGCTGAACCACCTCGAGGCCGACGGCCTCGTCACGCGCCGCCGCTCCCCCGAGGACCGCCGCCGCCACGTCGTCGAGCTCACCGACGCCGGCCGCGAGCGGCTCGCCGAGGCCGAGGAGGCGCTCGGCGAGCTCGAGGACGTGCTGCTCGGCGCGCTCGACCCGGGCGAGCGCGAGGAGCTCTACCGGCTGCTGCGCAAGGCGGCCGCCGGCCACGTCGACTGCGGCGCCGCGGTCCGGGAGGCCGAGGCCGAGACCTCCGACGACGAGGCCTGCTGAGCCTCAGTCGCGCCGGCCGCGCCCGTACAGGAGCTTGAACAGCCGCGCGATCAGCCGGCTGCGCTTCGCGTCGTAGGGATAGTGGTGGACGTCGCGCTTGGGGTGCAGGCGCGAGACGAGGATCGACTGCTGCGCGCAGTACTTGCGGATGCCGCCGGCGCCGTGGCGCGCGCCCAGGCCCGACGCCTTCCAGCCGCCCATCGGCATCTCCAGCACCGCGTAGTTGAGCAGGGCGTCGTTGATGTTCACGGCGCCCGCCTGCAGCCGCCGCGCGACCGCCTCGGCCCGGGCGACGTCCTTGCTGAACACCGACGCGGCCAGCCCGTAGGGCGAGTCGTTGGCCAGGCGGATCGCCTCCTCGGCGTCGGCGACCTTCATGATCGGCAGCGTCGGGCCGAACGTCTCCTCGGTCATCGCGGTCATGGAGTGGTCGACGTCGACGAGCACGGTCGGCTCGAAGAAGCGCCCCGGCCCCTCCTTGCGGTGGCCGCCGACGACCGCCTTGGCGCCCTTGGCCAGCGCGTCCTGCACGTGGGACTCGATGATGTCGGCCTGCGGCGGGAACGTCACCGCGCCGACGTCGACGGTGCCGAAGCCGCTCGGCACGCCCTGGCGCAGGCTGCGCGCCTTCTCGGTGACCTTGGCGACGAACTCGTCGTAGACGGGCGCCTCGACGTAGACCCGCTCGGTCGACACGCAGGTCTGCCCGCCGTTCATGAAGCCGGCCCACACCGCGGTGTTCGCGGCGCGCTCGACGTCGGCGTCCGACAGGACGATCATCGCGTCCTTGCCGCCCAGCTCCAGCGAGCACGGGATCAGCCGCTCGGCCGCCTGCTTGGCGACGAGCTTGCCGGTGCGCGTCGAGCCGGTGAACATGACCATGTCGACCTGGTCGACGACGGCGCTGCCGGTGGCCCCGCGCCCGGTCGCGACCGCGAACACGTCCTCGGGCAGGCCGCACTCGCGCATCGCGTCGGCCAGCAGCAGCGACGTCAGCGGCGTCACCTCGCTGGGCTTGAGGATCACCGCGTTGCCCGCCATCAGCGCCGGGATGCAGTCGCCGAACGAGTTCGTCAGCGGGTAGTTCCACGGGCCGATCACGCCGATCAGCCCCAGCGGCTTGTAGCGGACGATCAGCTTGCGGCCCTTCGCGATGAGGTTCGACGTGCGGACCCGCTCGTCGGCGAGGTAGTCCTCCGCGTGCTTGGCCCAGAACCCGAACGCGGCGGCGCCGTAGGAGATCTCGGCGGTGAGCGCGTCCTCCCACGTCTTGCCGGTCTCCGAGACGATCGTGCGGATCACGCGCTCGGAGTTGTCGATCAGCCACTTCTGCGCGCGGAGCATCACGCGCGCGCGGCCCTCGAAGCCCATCGCCTCCCAGCCGATCTGGGCGGCGCGTGCCTTCGCGGCGAGCTCGGCGACCTGCTCCGCGCTCAGCTCGGGGACGCTGGCGATGACCTCCCCCGTGGCGGGGTTCTCCACCGGGATCGTGCGCTCGTCGGCGGGGGCGGCGCCGCCGGCGTTCCCGCTCGCCTGCGTCTCGGTGCTGGCCATGGATGCTCTCCTCGCGGTCCGCGGACTTGGCTGACCAGCCAATCTACTAGCCAGCGGACCGCTCGGGAGCGGCGATTCGCGCAGGTGACCGGCGCGGCGGTGCAGCGGACGGCGCGCAGGCCCTCGAGAAGCGTCGGTCAGCCGGTGATCTCGACCTTCTCGATGATCGCCGGCTCCTGCGGGCGGTCGCGGGCGTCGGTCGGCGTGCCCTCGATCGCGTCGACGGCCTCCATCCCGCCGGTGACCCGGCCGAAGACCGTGTGCTTGCCGTCGAGCCACGGCGCCTGGTCGACGGTGACGAGGAAGAACTGCGAGCCGTTCGTGTTCGGGCCGGCGTTGGCCATCGCGAGCGCGCCGCGCACGACCTTGTGGTCGTTGATCTCGTCCTCGAACGTGTAGCCGGGGCCGCCGGTGCCGGTGCCCAGCGGGCAGCCGCCCTGGATCATGAAGTCCTTGATGACCCGGTGGAAGGTGAGGCCGTCGTAGAAGCCCTGCTGGGCGAGCTTCTTGAAGTTGTCGACGGTCTTCGGCGCGTCCTCGTCGAACAGCTCGAGCTCGATGTCGCCGTGGTTGGTGTGCATGGTCGCGGTGGACATGCGCACACAGTGGCAGGTCGGCGCGCTCAGAGCCCGGGCGGGTGCACCGCGGTGAAGCCGCGGATCGAGCGGAACGGCCGCTGCCAGCGCGAGCCGGTCTCGCGCAGGCCGACGGTGTCGAACCGCGCGCCGCCGACGACCATGAACGCGTGCTCCTCGTTGGCGTAGATCGTGACCCACTCGCCCTGGCCCGGCTCGCCCCAGCGCATGTACTCGCCGGACGTCATCGGGCGGTCGATCAGGCCGGCGTTGGCGAGCGCGAACGAGATCGACCCCGAGCAGTCGTAGGCCGAGTCGACGAACAGGCCCTCGCCGCGGCCGTGCCCGCCGCCGTAGACGTAGGGCAGGCGCGCGACCTTGTTGGCGGCGGCGACGATCCGCTGCACCGCGGGCGGGGCGTCGGGCGGCGCGATCGCCTGGCCCGACGAGAGCACGACCGCGTTGGCGAGGCCGCCGTCCTCGGACGCCGCGTCGTCGCCGTACAGCTCGGCCAGCGCCTCGCGCACCTCGGCGTCCGACGGCGCGCCCGGGGCGATCTCGCGCCCCTCCGACCGCCTGCGCTCGGCGCGCGGCGGCGATCCCTCCGGCTCGGGCACCGGCGGGGCGTCGACCTCGGCGATGAACGGCCGCTGCGGGAACGTGACGCTGACCAGGGCCGGCAGCGGCTCGGGCTCCTCGTCCGAGGAGCCGCAGCCGGCCGCGAGCGCGGCGAGCAGGAGCGGCAGGACCGTCAGGCGGCGCATCCCGCCTGACGGTAGTCGCGCTATGCGCGGGCCGGCTCCAGCAGGAGGCGGTGGCCCTTGACCTTCGTGCCGCTGACCTCGCGCGCGACGCGCTCGGCGTCGTCGGCGGGCACCGACAGGATCGCGAAGTGCTGCAGCAGCCGGACGTCGCGGACGGCCTCGCCGTCGATCTTGGCCCGCTCGGTCACGGCGTGCACGACGTCGGCGACCTCGAGCCCCTCGGCCGCGCCGCCGCGGGCGAAGAGCGTCACGTAGCGCTCGTCGCCGTTGCGCGACACGCGCGGCTTGGTGTGGCGCCGCGGGCGCTCGCGGACCTGGGCCGGCTCGCTGTGCGCGCCGGCCGACCAGGGCGCGATCGTCGTGCCGATGTGCTTCTCGATCGCCTCGAGGTCGCGCTTCTGGCGCGGCTCGACGAACGTGATCGCACGGCCGCGCTTGCCCATCCGGCCGGTGCGGCCGATGCGGTGCGCGTACACGTCGGGCGACGTCGGGATGTCGAAGTTCACGACGTGCGTCACCGTCGAGATGTCGAGGCCGCGGGCGGCGACGTCGGTGGCCACGAGGATCGGCAGGCGCCCGCCCTTGAACGCGAGCATCACGCCGTCGCGGGCGCCCTGGCTCATGTCGCCGTGCAGCGCCTTCACGTTGAGGCCCTTGTCGTTGAGCGTGCGGTTGAGCTGGTCGCAGCGGACCTTCGTGCGCACGAACACGATCGCCTGCTCGGGCCGCTCGGCCTTCAGCACCTCGACGAGCTTGGCCGCCTTGTCGGCCGGCTTCACGTCGAGCTGGAACTGCTCGACGGTGTCGATCGTGAGCGTCTCGGCCTCGACCTTGATGAGCTCGGGGTCGTACAGGTAGCGATCGGCGAGCTTGCGGATCGGCGGCGGCATCGTCGCGCTGAACAGCGCCGTCTGGCGGCCGTTCGGCGTGAGGCGCAGGATCTTCTCGACGTCCTCGAGGAAGCCGAGGTCGAGCATCTCGTCGGCCTCGTCGAGGACGACGTAGCGGGCGTCGTGCAGGACGAGCGAGTTGCGGGAGATCAGGTCGAGGACCCGGCCGACGGTGCCGACCACGACGTGGCCGCCCTTGTTCAGCTGGGCCTGCTGGGTGCGGATCGGCGCGCCGCCGAAGACGGCGACGACGTCGATGCCCTTCGGGGCGCCGTAGGAGCGCAGCGCCTGGGTCACCTGGATGCACAGCTCGCGCGTGGGCGTCAGCACGAGCGCCTGGACCTCGGGGATGGACGGATCGACCTGCTCGACCATCGGGATCCCGAAGGCGGCGGTCTTGCCGGTGCCGGTCTGGGCCTGGCCGATGACGTCGCGACCCTCCAGCAGCGGGGGAATGGCCTGCTCCTGGATCGGCGAGGGCTTCTCGTAGCCGACGTCCTGGAGCGCCTTGAGGGTGGTCTCGGACAGTCCGAGATCAGCGAATGTCGTCACCCCATTGAGGCTAGTGCCTGCACGGCCGCAACTTCCGGGGGGTCCACTATGTTCCGGCAGCGATGCCCGGGACCACGCGCCTGCGGGGAGCGCTGGCGGTCGCCGCCGCCGCGCTCGCCCTGCTCACCGCCGCCTCCAGCGCCGACGCCGCCGTGCGGATCGGCATCTCCGACCAGAACGTCTCGATGTTCTCCAACCCGCTGTTCGCGCCGCTGGAGATCCGGTACGCGCGCTACGTCACGCCGTGGGACGTCGCGCTCAAGCCCGACTCGCTCGAGGCCGCCGCGCTGGACCAGTGGCTGGCCGCCGCGCGCGCCGCCGGCGTGCAGCCGATGGTGGCCTTCCAGCACTCGGCCGGCGACAACTGCCCGCGCGAGCCGTGCACGCTCCCGGACCCGGCCGACTTCCGGCGGGCGTTCCAGGCCTTCCGCGCCAAGTACCCGCAGCTCAAGGTCCTGTCGACCTGGAACGAGGCCAACCACTCGACGCAGCCGACGTACCGCGACCCGGTCGTGGCCGCGCAGTACTACCTCGTCATGCGCCGCCTGTGCCGCGGCTGCACGATCGTCGCCGCCGACGTGCTCGACAACTACGCCGACCACTCGCAGAAGATGGCCAAGTGGCTGACCACGTTCTCGTCGGTCGCGCGCAGCGCCCGCCTGTGGGGCATCCACAACTGGGCCGACACGAACCGCTTCACGACCGACGGCATCAAGGCGATGCTGAAGGCCGTCAAGGGCGACGTGTGGCTGACCGAGACCGGCGGGATCGTGGAGTTCACGACGCAGGCCGGGTCGCGCTCGTTCAAGCCCAGCGACGCGCGCGCGGCGAAGGCGATGCGCTACCTGTTCCAGCGGATCGTCCCGATCTCCAAGCGCATCAAGCGCGTGTACGTCTACAACTGGCTCAGCCACCCGACGAACCGCTGGGACTCGGGCCTCATCGGGCACGACGGGCGCAAGCGCCAGATGTACGACGTGCTCAAGCGGTACTCGACCCGCTAGCGGGTCGGATCCAGGATGAGCTTGCCGGTCGTCCGGCGCTCGACCAGGTCGACGTGCGCCCGCGCGGCCTCGGCGAGCGGGTAGGTCCCGCCGACGACCACCCGCAGCTCGCCGCGCTCCGCGCGCGCGAACAGGTCGCCGAGCGCCTCGTCGACGTGCGCGGGACGGTCGAGCAGGTGGTACAGCCAGAAGCCGACGACCGAGCGGCTCGTGCGCAGCAGCTTGCCGGTGCGCACCTCGTTCTGCTCGCGTGAGGCGATCCCGCAGACGACGATGCGCCCGAACGGGCCGAGCGCGTCGAACGACGCGTCGAAGACGGCGCCGCCGGCCATGTCGAAGACGACGTCGACCGGCCCGCCGAGGTTGGCCTCCAGCAGCCGCTCGGTGAGGCCCTCGGGCGACCCGTCGACCGCGACGTCCGCGCCGAGCTCCAGCGCGAGGTCGCGCTTGGCCTCGCTCGTGGCGGTCGCGATCACCCGGCCCGCGCCCAGGGCACGGCCGAGCTGCGTGGCCAGCGAGCCGACGCCGCCGGCCGCCGAGTGCACGACGACCGCCTCGCCGCGCTCGACCTTCGCGGCGGTGCGGTACAGGTGCCAGGCGGTCAGGCCCTGCATCAGCAGCGCGAGCGCGGTGGCGTCGTCGACGCCGTCGGGCACGGGGAAGCAGCGCGCGGCGGGCGCGACCGCGTACTCCGCGTAGCCGCCGTGGCCGACGATCGCGACGACCCGCTCGCCGGTGTCCTCGCGCACGCCCGCGACCTCGGCCCCGGGGACCATCGGCAGCGTCTGCTTGGCCACGTACTCGTTGCCGCGCTGGTGGGTGTCGGCGAAGTTGACGCCCGCGGCCGTCACGCGGACGAGCACCTCGTGCGCGGCGGGCTGCGGGACGGGCAGGTCGACGACCTCGAGCACCTCGGGCCCGCCGAACTCCCGGATCTGGACGGCACGCATCGGCGGCGACCTTACCCACGAGCGGCCGTGCGCCACTCAAGTCCGGCGGCTGACGCGCCGATACGCGGGTCGATGCGCTCGTTCCCCCGCCTCCTCATCGCCGCCGCGCTGGTCGCGCTGCTGGCCGCCCCCTCGGTCGCCTCGGCCGCCACCCGCTACGTGCCGGTCGGCATCTCCGACCAGAACGCCGAGACGTTCACGAACCCGTTCTTCACCGCGCTGAACATGCGCTACGCGCGCTACGTCACGCCGTGGGACGCGGTCCTCAAGCCCGACTCGCACCCGGCCAAGGCGCTCGACGAATGGCTCACCGCCGCGCAGGAGGCGGGCGTGTCGGCGCTCGTGTCGTTCGACCACTCCGAGGGCGACGACTGCCCGCGCCGCCCGTGCGCGAAGCCGTCGGCGCGCGCGTACCGCGCCGCGTTCCGGGCCTTTCGCGAGAAGTACCCGCACGTGCTGACGATCTCGCCGTGGAACGAGGCCAACCACATGGCCCAGCCCACGTACAAGCGGCCCGACCTCGCCGCGACCTACTACCACGTGGTCAAGCGCGAGTGCCCGCAGTGCCAGGTCGTCGCCGCCGACGTCCTCGACATCTCCAACATGGAGCGCTGGCTGCAGGCGTTCGCCAAGAAGGCGCCCGACGCGCGCCTGTACGGCATGCACAACTACGGCGACACGAATCGCTTCCGCACGTCGGGCATCGAGACGGTGCTGCGGACCGTGAAGGGCTCGATCTGGCTGACCGAGACCGGGGCGATCACGTCGTTCGTGACGACGTCGGGCAAGGTGTCCTTCCGCCACAACGACCGCCGGGCCGCGAAGGCGATGACGTACCTGTTCGACAAGCTCGTGCCGTCGTCGCGCCGCATCAAGCGCGTCTACCTGTACCACTGGGGCGCCGACCCGAAGAACCGCTGGGACTCGGCGCTGCTGGACAAGGTCGGCAAGCCCCGCAAGGTCTACGACATCGTCAAGCGCTACAACGCGGCGGCCGCCCGCAAGACCGCCCGGCGCCGGTAGCGCCGCGCGGTCGCGCCCCGGGGCCGGCCGCTAGCCTGCCCGGCCACATGAGCGTGACCGTTGTTGGATCGATTGCCTATGACCGGGTGAGGACGCCGTTTGGGGAGCGCGAGCGGATGTTGGGTGGGGCGGCGACGCATTTCGCGTTGGCGGCGTCGTTCTTTGATGAGGTGC